>Ga0209404_10001464_pt1 | contig 15833 bp, 20 predicted proteins | sample TroAtlMetagenome_2_FD_187447 | JGI IMG/M metagenome (GOLD analysis project Ga0209404, IMG submission 187447) | Marine eukaryotic phytoplankton communities from Atlantic Ocean - Tropical Atlantic ANT8 Metagenome (SPAdes) (version 2) | ecosystem: Environmental > Aquatic > Marine > Oceanic...
TCAGGTGGAGCTATCGAAGTGTGGGGAGATGGCTTACAGACTCGTTCCTTCTTGTTCATTGATGAATGTATTGAAGCAACTAGACGATTGATGGATAGTGACTTTATGGGTCCTGTAAACATTGGTTCTGAGGAGATGGTAACCATCAATCAATTGGTAGATACAGTTTCTAAAGTTGCTAATAAGGATGTGCGAAAGATACACATCGATGGACCTCTCGGTGTCCGTGGACGTAATTCCAATAACGATTTGATCCGAGAGAAACTTGATTGGGATTATACAATGACCCTTGAGGAGGGTATCCGTTACACCTACTATTGGATTAACGCTCAACTTAATCATTGACAATTCCCACTAAACCTGATAACATTAATCCGTAATACTTAAAAATTATGTCTGAATATCCTGATATCTGGAGCCACCAGAAAGTTCTCAACGATTGTATTGGTGAGAAAGCAAAGGTTAAATTGCTTATCCTTGATGTTGATGGTGTTTTAACTGATGGCACGAAAGTATATACCCAAAAGCATGAACCTGTGTACAAGAGGTTTCGGTGTAAAGACTTTACTGCAATCAAAAGATTTGTTGCAGCAGGAGTAAAAGTCATTATGCTTTCTGGTGATAATTGGAATGCTGATATGGCACGTCAAAGAAATATTCCATTTTATTGCACTCGCGGTAAAGATTTGAGTTTGGATAAGTCAGTGTATCTGAGTCACCTTGAAGGTCAATACAATGTGAAGCGAGAGAACATGGCATTTGTTGGAGATGATTTCTTTGATCTCTCTATGTTTAAGACTCTTTTTTGGACGTTTGCTCCGTCAGATGCACCTAGGATTATTAAACAAAATTGTCTTTATCAACTTAACTCACGAGGTGGTGAAGGAGTTGTTCAAGAACTCTATGACTTCCTTGTTGGTAAGGGTATTGTAGATGATGCATCTGAAGAATCCGTTGCTGAGTTGGATAAGCAAGAAGCATCTAGTGCAGCGATGAAGTAATGTGTAAAAATGTCACCTTATATGGACATCTCACTGTAGATAGAATCATAGTTGACTTCAAAGAGACACCATCTCTTGGAGGAATCGCTAATGTGTGGTCAGGTTTAGTATCTCAAGGACAAGGATTGAATGTTTCTATTCAACCTTTGTCTATTGGACATGCCTTGGTTTTGGTTGACAGAGAAAATAATTATAGAGTTGGTAGATGTTCCTTTAATGTAAAGGAGCATCCTGCATCTCCAACTGATTCTGATTGGCATCATATTTCTTATATTAATCAGTTGAGTGATATCTCCTTTATATCTAACCTCAACGGTATTGTGTCTGCAGACATTACCAAAGAAAAACCTGAACGTTGTGTTGATCAACTAAAGCACCTTGATTATCTCTTTATTGCTAGAGAGGATCTATTCATGGACATTAAAGATCTTGGATCTTTAGTTAAGGGTCATGTTATTATGCACCACCCTCACGGGAGTGTTATTTCAGATGGTAACACAGTGGAAGAGTATGTTCTCCCTGAAGAATTGTATCTATCTGATGTTAATGTTCTTGGAGCAGGTGATTACTTCGCATCTGGGTTTATTAAATCTATGATTACTGGAAGTGATATTAAGTCATCTGTAATTAATTCTCATCATATTGCTACTAATTTATTAAAAGAAAACCTGTTATGAAAAAGTATAACCTTCTTATCCCAATGGTGGGTAAAGGACAAAGATTCCGGGACGAAGGATTTACTTTGCCAAAACAATTGATTGATGTTGGTCATCAACAGATGATTGATTGGAGTATGTCTTGTATTAAGACAGAAGAATGTAATATGATCTTTGTTATCCGTCGAGATACTGTTGATAATAATCAGATGGATGAAGTTCTTCGTTCAAAGTTTGGTGATGACATCACTATTGTCATTGCCGAGACGGAGACTGAGGGAACTGTGTCATCTTGTTTGCTCGCAGAGGAATATATTGATAATGATTTACCTTTGAGTATCACAACTTTGGACATGTATTTTGAACCTTACTTTGATCCTTCAGAGATTGATAGTGATGGAACAGTGCTGACCTTTGATGCTGATAATCCCGCATATAGTTACTCTCAACTAGGTGAAGATGGGTATGTAGTCAGAACTGCAGAAAAAGAAGTGATCAGTAACAATGCACATGCTGGTCTTTATCACTTTGGTAAGGGTTCTGATTTTGTTCGTCTGGCCAAAGAGATGATTAAAAGAGATATCAGAGTAAAGAATGAGTTTTATGTAGCACCACTCTATAATCTTTTTATTGAGGAGGGTAAGAAAATTTCTATTCTCCCTATTGATAGACTTTGGTCGATGGGAACCCCTGATGAGCGTAGGCACTTTTTGGAGGAGGAATATGCAGACCTTCAAAATCGATGACATGAAAAGAGGATGGTTCGTTGGTGACTTTGAACCATCTGCATTTAAGAATCCTTTCTTTGAAGTTGCTCATCATAAACATCCGAAAGGCAAAGGGGAACCTCATTACCACAAAGTAACCACAGAACTCACCTACATTATTGAAGGTGAGATGATTGTATCTGGACAACACCTCAAAGCAGGTGATATGTGGATATACGAACAGAATGAGGTTGCAGAGGTTGAGAATCTAACTGATGTTAGTCTCATGGTGGTAAGATGGCCATCTGTTCCATCCGATAAGTATTTGGTATGAAACTGATAGCACATAGAGGTAATGTTTCTGGTCCTAAACCTTCCCAAGAGAACAACCCAGAGTATATTGATAAAGCACTCTTCGCTGGATTTGATGTTGAAGTTGATCTACGATATCATCCATTAACAGAAACTGTATGGTTGGGACATGATGAACCCCAATACAAAGTTACCTGGTGGTGGTTGGCAAAAAGAAATGAACAACTGTGGATTCATTGTAAGGATCTAAACACCCTTGATTATATGTCCACCAAAACTAGTGGATATAATTATTTCTGGCACGAAAATGACGTTTATACTTTGACAAGTAAAGGAATTATTTGGTCTAGTCCAAATACGCCATCAACTCTAAATAGTGTGCTTTTGATGCCGGAGTTTTCTAGTAAAGATTTCTCTAGGTTGAAGGTAAAAAACTGCTACGGTATTTGTAGCGATTACGTGGGGCAAATGTAATGTCATCAACTCTCATTCCTGGTATGGAGGAACTAAAGGTATATGATCACATTAATATCATAGATGTTGGTGCTGCTAGAGGTTCTTTTATGCAAGAACTTGAGAAGATTGTAGACAAAGACAAGATCTATTCCATTGGTATTGACCCTAAACTTGATGGTGGTAATGCATATGATCAATTCATTGTTGGTTGTGTTGATAATATTAGTGCTCCTACAAAAGTAAAACTTCTTACAACTTGTGATGAACAGGCAAGCACTATTTGTAAACCAACTGAAGAACCAGAAAAGTTTGAAGAACAAGAGGAGGAGATTGATGTATTCAACTTGGAACAAATCATACAAGAAGAGTTGCCTGATGAAGCAGACATTCATTTTTTAAAGATTGATGCAGAAGGGAAGGATTTCTCCATCCTTGAATCTCTTAGTGATGATACTTTTTTTAGAATAGTGTTTGTTGCAATTGAATGTGTAAGTGAAACTCCTAGATTTGAAGAGGAAAAACTAAAGGAAGAAGTTATTGAATATATGAACTCAAAAAAATTTAAGGTATTCCATGATCATGTCACTGATAATGGAACTAGAATTTCTGATGTTATTTTTAAAAATAAAGAAAAATGAAAATTGCACTTTGTTTATCTGGACAACCTAGAGTTGTTGAAGTTGGATTTCAAAAACTAAACGAAACTATCTTACAGCATAATGATGTTGATGTATTCATTCATACTTGGTTTGACCCAGAGAACCTGAGTACTCAGTCTGTCATTCCTGGTAGAGAGGGACATCATCTTTCACCAAATGCTTTGAATGTTCTGCAGGAGTTATACAAACCCAAGATGATGATGGTTGAGAAACCAAAGACTTGGGGTAGGACATTTGAGTATCCTCAAAAGACTTTTGAGAAGGCACATACCTGGGCTCTTGAGGTGCCAACTGGACTTGATGATGCAAAGGGATATCTCAACAACACCACTCACTGTATGTGGTATAGTTTGATGATGTCAAACCTCATCAAGGAACAGTATTCTTCTGAGAATGGTGTTCAATATGATTGGGTTATTCGTAATCGAATTGATTATGGTCCTCATCTACATCTAACTTTTGAAGAGGAACCTGAGGAGGATACTGTGTACTATCAACATAACCCAGACCACCCCGATGGTATGTTAGGAGACTGGTTTGCTATGGGTTCTAATAGTTCTATGAATGTATATTCAAGTTTATTTTCAAGTCTTTATCCTCTTGTTAAACAATCTAATGAAGATGTAGGATACTGGTGTAATGAGTTGCTTTTAAAATATCACTTGATGAATAATCATATTAAACCTGAACCAATTGATCTAGACGTTCATCACTAATGAAAACTGTATTTGCTAAAGCACCCTTAAGACTAGCAATGGCGGGTGGTGGAACAGACTTGCAACCTTATTGGAGCATGTATGGTGGTGTTGTATTGAATGGAACAATAGATCAATATGCATATTGTAAAATAGAACCTAGTGATCGATGGGTTTTTAAAAGTCTTGATCTTGATGTTGTCGAAACTAGTTTCTTTTTTGATTCGGATGACAAATATCACACTAGCCCTTTAAAACTTTTAATCAATACGTACCAGTATCTCACTAAAAGTTTGTACCGATCTCCCGTTAAAATTACAACTTATGTTGAGGCACCTCCTGGTAGTGGTTTAGGAAGTTCCAGTGCCCTTGTAGTTGCATTAGTTGCTGCCATTTCAGAGTATTATGGTCTTCCAAAGGGAGAGTACGATATTGCAGAAGATGCTATTAAGATTGAGAGGGAGATCTGTAATCTTCCTGGAGGAAAGCAAGATCAATTTGCTGCAGCATTTGGTGGGTTCAATTACATGGAGTTTTTACTTGATGGTAGAACAATTGTAAATCCATTGAGATTAAATCATAAGACTCAAAATATGATAGAGTTAAACACTGTTCTCTACTATGTTGGCAAACCACGTAAGGATGCAAATGTAATTGTAAATACATCTAAAAATTTAGTTGATAATAGTAAAGTCATTGAAGCAACTCATAAAATTAAAGAGGCTTGTATAGAATATAAGAATGCATTGTTAACTGCAGACTTTGATAATGTATCTAAATTGATGAATACTTATTGGAAGATGAAGATGGAAACCAATGAGAACGTTGCTTCTGATGAACTTATTGATGCTTATAACTATGCTTTGCAAAATGGTGCTACTGGTGCTAAAATATCAGGTGCTGGAGGTGGTGGACATATGATTATTTTCACTAATTTTGAAAAAAGACATAGGTTAATAACTGCTCTTAAGAAAAGGAAAGTTGGAAGAGTTGTTCCTTTTAAGTTTGTAAAGCATGGTGTTGATGTTTGGAGAGCATAATGAATTATGTAATTGATATTGATGATACTATTTGTATACCTGGTCCAACAGAAGAAACCAAGTATACTGATGCCACACCAATTCAAGATAGAATTGATAAAATAAATAATCTATACGACGAAGGCAATCGTATTCTATATCTTACTGCAAGAGGTATGGGTAAGTATAAAAATTCGTCAAGTCTTGCATACAAAGAGCACTATAAATTTACTCTCACACAACTGATGTCATGGGGATGTAAGTTTCATGAACTACATATGGGGAAACCATCAGGTGATTACTACATTGACGATAAAGGGGTAAACTCTAATGACTTCTTCAATTAAACATGTTCCTAAAGGGTGGGGATATGAAAAGTGGATTGCTAATACTGAAAGATATTGTGGCAAACTTTTATACTTTAGTAAAGGTAAAAAGTGTTCCTGGCATTATCATGAAATAAAAGAAGAAACTTTTTATATTCAGTCTGGAAAGTTGCATTTACTTTATGGATTTGATGATAATCTTGAAGATGCAAAGGGAATAGTATTAAATCCTGGAGACAAGTTTGAGATTCCTAGAAAGTTGCGACATCAAATGTATGCTTTAGAAGACACGGAGATGTACGAATTCTCCACAACACATTTCGACGATGATAGTTACAGAGTTATCAAAGGGGATTAAGTTATATCTACTAGTTGGTGGACTGGGGACCAGACTGTTGTCAGTCACTAATGGTTTACCAAAACCATTAGTAGATATACATGGCAAATCTTTTCTGCAAAGAATGTTAGATAATTTGTCAGGGTTTGACATCACATTAGTGTGCTCTGATTTAAATTACAAATATTTTAAAGATTTAGGAGTCGATCTTCTCAATGAAGGAACTCCTTTAGGGACTGCTGGATTTCTGCGTAAGATAGATTTGCCAGAATCTTTTTATGTTATGAATGGTGATACGTTTTTCTCTGGTGATCTAAATCTTGATTGTGATGAATCAACAATCTTTGTTGTAGAAGAAGATGTGACTCCTGATGTTGGATATATTTGCGGAGATAATGGGAAGGTAAAGTCTTTTATAGAAAAGAATCCCAATGCTTCTGGTAGACAACTTGTAAGTCTAGGTATTTACAAATTGTATAGAGATGATATAGAAATACCAAATCATTTGCCGATCAGTATGGAGTATGATATACTCCCAAAGGTGAACCTATCTTATAAAATACTAAAGACAGACAAATTTGATATTGGAACACCTGAAAGACTTGAAAAATTTAGGAACTGGGTATGTTAAAAATTATTGGAGCGACTGGTAACGTTGGTAGAAGATTGCTAGAAAAATCAACTGCTGTTTGGCATGATGATGTAGAGGCAATTGGTACACGTCTTGATAAAAATGAACTTGATTATGATTTCAAGTCATTAACTCATGAGGATACTATTGCATTCTGTGCAGCAATATCTGAACCCACGGTTTGCGCTGATAATCCAGAGTTGGCTAGAAAAGTAAACGTAGAGAAAACAATTGAATTTATTGAGAAGTCAACTCAATATGGAGCAAAGGTTATCTTTATGTCTAGTGATGCAGTATATGGACATATAGATCAATCATTTGATGAACAGTGGGATACAGATCCCATTGGAGTATATGGTTGTATGAAAAATGAAGTAGAAAAATATTTCATCGGACATTGTAATGTAAAAATTTTAAGATCTTCTTATAATTTTTTTAGAGGTGATAGGTTTACTTCTTATTTGGAAACCTGTGCGTTGAAAGGTCAAGTTGCAGAGATATTTTCTCCCTTTAAACGTTCAGTTATTCATCGTGATGATACGGTGGATGCCATTCTTAGTCTCTCTAGGAACTGGGATGGTCCACAAATTATTAATTGTGGTGGACCAGAAACTCTTTGTAGGTCAGAACTAACTCAAATTTTAAAGGAAGAAGTTTTTCCTAATCTTGAATTTAAAATTGTTAGACCACAAGAAAAATTTTATAAAGATAGACCCTGTACAATATCAATGAGATCGATACCACTTATAAATGTTCTGGGAAGACCTCAAAGAACATTTAGGGAAGCCATTCGTATGGAATTTGAAGCATGAAAAAGATTCTTATTACTGGAATCACTGGTCAAGTTGGTTCTCAATTAGCAGATTATATTCTCAATAATACTAATTACGAAGTAGTTGGTATGATGCGATGGCAAGAGCCACTTGATAACATCTATCACTTGACAGATCGTATTAATAAGAATGATAGAATTAGTGTTTACTATGCTGATTTAAACGATGGTATGTCTATTAGAAGAATGATTGAGGATGTGAGACCTGATTTTATCTCTCACCTTGCGGCACAGTCATATCCAAAAACATCCTTTGACATTCCTATTGAAACTCTGCAGACAAACATCATAGGCACTGCTAATCTACTTGAGGCAATTCGCCAAACCCCTGAATATGATCCTGTAGTGCATGTTTGTTCGTCTAGTGAGGTTTATGGCAAGACTCCTACTGGAGTAGTTCTAAATGAGGATACACCAATGCATGGAGCAAGTCCTTATAGCATCAGTAAGATAGGCACAGATCACCTAGGAAAGTTCTATGGTGAAGCATATGGGATGAAAACATTTATGACTCGTATGGGAACACACACTGGACCTAGAAGGAGTGATGTTTTCTTTGAGAGTACAGTGGCAAAACAAATCGCATTGATTGAAGCAGGATACCAAGAACCCTTTGTGTATGTTGGTAACCTATCCAGCACCAGAACATTCCAAGATGCAAGAGATGCCGTGAGAGCATACTTTATGTTACTGGAGGCAAGTGCTGAGGGTAGGATTGAACCAGGAGAACACTTTAATATTGCAGGTGATGAGGCATATAATTTAAAAGATGTTGTTGATTTACTTTTAAGTTTCAGCACTAGGATAGATATTAAAGTCAAAACTGATGTGAATCGTCTGCGACCTATTGATGCAGACTATCAAATGTTTGATAATACAAAGATCAAAAGTAGGATTGATTGGAAACCTGAGATTCCTACTAAAAAAATGTTTCAAGATCTTTTAGATCATTGGAGAGATCAAATCAAAGGAGGGTGTGTTCCTTTAAATCGTTGACTATTTGCACATTTCATTCTATAATATAAAAAATATCACTAACTATGGATAAGAGTAATAAGATCATTCTTTGGGGACATAAGCATTACACCGATACTGCTTCATATTTTCTGGTATGTGTTTACAGAACATTTGAAAAACTTGGATATGATGTTTATTGGTTTGATGACCGAGAGTATCCAAGTGCTAGAGAATTTGATTATAACAATTCTATCTTCTTCATTGACAATCAATCTGGCACGGATGTTAATTGTCCTGTAATTTCTAGTGGAATCTACATCTCTTGGGATAGGTTCCGTAATGTTGACAAGTATCTTGGTAATGTAAAACGTCTCATTAATATGAGAGTTCCTGAGTTCAAGCGTCCAAACCCTGATGGTGTTCGCTTTATTGAGGCAGATAAGGGAGTTATCTATGATAAAACCCCTGATGTTCCTTATGAGGTGATGTATTTCTCCTTGGCAACAAACATCTGGCCAGAGGAAATGGAGATTGAAGATATTGATATTACTAGGAACAATGAGTACAACTTCATTGGAACCGTTCATGCACCAAGACCTAATGTAGAGCCATTGCACCAACAATTTATTGAGATTGTAAAGCAGAATGGTATTACTTTTAATCATTATGATGCAGAGAAGGTACACGTACCTTCAGGGGACAAAGCAATTGATGAAGATACTAACATTAAGTTGATGCAGAAGTCTTTCTTTGTACCTGACTTCAGACCACAAGAACAGAAAGACACTCTTTATGTGTCTTGTCGGGTTATGAAAGCAATTAGTTATGGTTGTCCTGTTGTATCCGATGCTCCTTATGTAAAAGACTTTATTGATAAAGAAGTTTTATGTGCCGAGACTGCACAAGAAATCTTCGATCTTGGTGTAGAACATCAGTATGATAAGGAAAGGATGCGTCACCTGTTTGAAGTTGTTAAGCGAGATCATACTTACATGAATCGTTGTAATGGTATCATTGAAGTTATTAATGGACTATGACAAACGAAGAAGCAACAAAGTATATTCAGACATACTATATGAAAACTAACGTCTATTATCATATCTGGGCACCAGCAGATACTGATATGTGGAAACTCATGGTAGATGAGCAAATCAAAAGACTTTATCGCTCTGGGTTGCCTGAGGTTGCCACTGTAAAGTGTGCTATCAACGGACCCCAAGCATCTAGGATTGCTGATTTTGTTTCCCTCTATGATTGGATTAACATCCTTGGTGTGCGGGATAGTGATGAAGAGTATGAGGGTTTCACACTAAAGCATCTCTATGAAGACTGTGTGAATGAACGCGCAAGCAAGGTGATGTATTTCCATACCAAGGGTATGAGTCATATGTGCGGAACCAGAGATCATTACTCTGACCGTAAGGTGCGAGCAATAAATAGTTGGAGACACCTCATGGAATGGGGTTGTATTGATAAATGGAAAGAAAACCTTGATAAACTAGATGAACATCAAGTATCTGGGGTAAACTATTGTTTGGACCCCTGGCCACATATGAGTGGTAACTTCTGGTGGGCAAGAGCAGATTATATTGCAACTCTGCAGCACCCAACCAAAGACGCATTTGTCAGAGAGAAAGAGGACTTCGGTCCTATTGAGCGGATGAATTTTGAAAAGTGGGTTGGTATGAAGAATCCATCCACATTCAGCTTCTATAATCCACCGTTCAGTTACGATTTCAAGGATATGAAACCTGATGTGCAACCCACACCACCTGGGGAACCACATTGGTTCTGGTTATATCGTGACGACATTCATCCACATTACTTAAAGGAATCATGAGCACAAAATTTGGATGTTTTCATACGGTGTATGAGAATAAAACCGCAACTGAATTTATCTTACAAGAGTTTAGAAAGTATCACCCTGATGCACCATACACAATCTGCTGCGATGGTGGTGTAGATTACTCTGATCTGTGTGAGAAGTATAATGTAAACTATGTTCATTCCTATATGAGGATTGGTCGTAGGAACTGGGGACATGAGTCTGGTGTGTATGGATTTACTAAAGACGAAACCCTACACTGGATTCATATGTTCCGTGAAGCAGCACGATATGTGAGGTCATCTGGTGGCACTCACATGATTATGATGGAGGATGATGTTCTTACTCAAGGTAAAGTAAAGATTCCGCCCGAGTGGGAGTGTGCTGGATTTGAAGTACCAGAGAATAAGATTCAACCTGCACTGTTAGACTTTATTAAAACTAAGTATGGTGCTAATCCAAACGTGGATTGGTATGGTGCAGGTGGCGGTAGCATCTATAACATCAATACTTTCCTTGATAACTATCACAAGATCTATGACTTCCTAGATTTTGAGTTTGATTACATTCTCAAGTATATGGATCACAGATTTGGATGGTTAGATCTTTACATGCAGATTGCATACTTTGTCTGTGGTAAAGACTATTCTATCAACACTAACTTAACTGAAACCTGGAAGACACCTAACTTCCGTGAGACTGATTTCTCTCTCGTTCATGCATATAAGGAGCTTTATTGATGAGACTTGCACTTGTTGGACCTGGCATTATGCCTATTCCCCCTGACGGATGGGGTGCTGTTGAAAGTTTGATTTGGGACTATGCCCTGGAACTAGATGAACTGGGACATGAAGGGACGATTGTAAACACTCCCAACTATGATGAGATCATCAACTTTTTGAAGGAGGAGCAATATGACTTTGCTCACATTCACTATGATGTCTTCCATCCAATCATGGATAGGATTGCTGCTGAAACTGACATTCCTAAGTTAGCATTCAGTAGTCACTATCCTTACATTGATCAACCACATATGCATCGCCGTGATGGGTATGATCGTATCTTTGATTGGATTATCAACAACAAGAAATACTATGTCTTCTGTATTTCAAAGAAAGACTATGAGACTTTCAAGAATGCTGGAGCAGATGAGAGTACACTTCTTCTCTCTGAGAATGGTGCCAACCACAAGCGATTTACCTATCGCAGTGAGGCACTGAAACCTGACCGCTCCCTGTATCTGGGACAGATCTATCACCGTAAGAAGCAGTGGTTGTATCAAGATATTGAGTCTATTGACTACGTAGGAAAAGATACTGGTGCCACACCGTTCGATCAGTCTAAAAACTATCTTGGTGAGTGGAGTGATGACTATAAGCGTGAGCACTTCACTGACTTTGCAAGTCTTGTCCTGCTGTCTGACGGAGAGAATGGCACACCTCTGGTTGTAAAGGAGGCAATCATCAATGGACTTGGTGTAGTCATCTCCAAGTATGCCGCACATGATCTGCCTGAAGGTCTGCCCTTTGTTACGGTGATTCCTGATGACAAACTTGAGGACATTCCATATGTAGAGGAGAAGATCAAGGAGAATCGTGAGGTCTCTATTGGTATGAGAGATGAGATCAGACAGTTTGGTATTGATAACTTCTCTTGGGAGAGCCTTGTTAAACTCTATGCTCAGAATGTTGAGAAGTTAGAACCCAATGCGAATTAGTATTATTGGACCAGACACCCCTATCCCACCAAAGGGATGGGGTGCTGTTGAGTCTTTGATCTGGGACTATAAGATAACATTAGAGAAGTTAGGACATGAAGTTCAGATCATAAACATCGGAGATCCGATGAAGATTCTGGGTATGATTGAGGAGTTTAAACCAGACTTCGTACATATCAACTACGATGACTGGGTTCCTCTGTATCCATACATTAGATATCCTTGTGCTATAACAACTCACTTTGCTTATATTGAAAGACCTGAACTACTGGGTCCGTATAAGCAAAGGGTTTTTGATGTTTTTGGACAAGTTAAACCAGCAGTCTTTGGATTGTCTGATGGTATTAACAAAGTGTATGAGAGTGATTGTAATATTCCATCGGATAGGTTATACTTAAATCCTAATGGAGTTATGTCAGATAACTTTAGAGTGACTGACACTCCTAAGTTTGCTGACAGATCTATCTTTCTTGCGAAGGTTGATTACAGGAAGAGGCAATGCTTCTTCCAGTCAATAGATAGTCTATGGTATGCAGGTAACATTGTAGATCATAGATTCGATCAATCTAAAAACTATCTTGGTGAATGGGAAAAGGATTATCTGTATGATAATCTGACTGACTATGGAAACCTTGTGCTTCTATCTGATGGTGAGGCACACTCACTTGTTATTATGGAGGCATTCGCTGCTGGTCTTGGAGTTGTCGTAAGTCAGTGGGCAACAGCAAATCTTGACTTGAGTAAGAAGTTCATCACTGTAATCCCTGAGGACAAAGTTGATGACCTGGAGTATGTTGAAAGAGCAATAATTGAGAACAGAGAATACTCTGTGAACAATAGAGATGAAATCTTGGAATACTCTAAGCAGTTTGATTGGACCAATGTAATTCAAAATTATTTCATACCAAATGTTGAGAAGATGATTGAGAATAAAAAGAATAAGGTTGCAATCTGCTTCATAGGAACAGGGAAGTATTTGAACTATCTTCCTAATTACTATGAGCACATTGAAGAGCACTTCCTACCAGAGTCTGAAAAGACATTTTTAGTCTTTACAGATGGAGAATTAGATGGGATGCCTGATAATGTGATCTATTATCAGCAAGATCATTTAGACTGGCCATTCATTACTCTTAAAAGATTTGAGATTCTCAATCAGGCAAGACAAGAGATTATGAAGAACGACTGGTTTGTCTTCATTGATGCTGATGCTCTGGTGACTAGTGATATTACTGAAGAAGAATTCTTTGATCCTAGTAAACCATTCTTTGGGGTGCATCACCCGTGCCACTTCCTTGGTATGCAACCACACGGTAAGTTCCCTGGTGCCTTTGAGACGAACCCTAAGTGTCGTGCCTCTATCACAGAGGATGATGATGTCTCAACCTACTGGCAAGGATGTCTGTGGGGTGGTAAAGTTCCCTATGTATTTGAACTAATCGATGAACTTCAGAACAGAACTAATGATGACCTAAAAGATGATATAATAGCAGTGTGGCACGATGAAAGCCATCTAAATAAATTTTTCATAGAGAACAAAGAGAGAGTACATACTTTACCTTCGTCATATGCATACCCAGAAGACTTTGCTGACGCATGTGATTTTGAAGCGAAGATAGTGCATCTATCAAAAAATAATTCTAATTATCATATCTAACATGAAAGTCACAGTATTGGGATCTTCGGGTCAAATTGGTGCATACCTAACAGAATATCTTCGTGGCAAAGGTCATGAGGTAACAGAGTTTGATGTTGCTAGACACCACGGTGAGGACCTTACGCAAATTCCTAACCATAATCTAGACCGTGCTATTAAAAATGCAGACTTTGTGTTCTTTTTGGCATTCGATGTTGGTGGATCTAGGTATCTGAAAAAGTATCAGCATACCTTTAAATTCATCGATAACAATACTCGTATGATGGCACAAGTCTTTGGTCTTCTTGAGAAGTATCATAAGCGTTTCGTGTTTGCATCATCTCAAATGAGTAATATGAGTTACTCTCCATATGGTGTTATGAAGCGTGTTGGTGAGATGTATACCACTACACTTAAGGGTCTTATTGTTAAGTTCTGGAATGTGTATGGTATTGAAAAAGATCTTGAAAAGGCACATGTCATCACCGACTTCATCCGTAAAGGATTTGAAGAAGGTGATTTTGAGATGATGACTGATGGCACTGAAGAACGACAGTTTCTTTATGCAGAGGACTGCTGCGAAGCACTGGAGACAGTGATGGAGAACTTCACTGACTTCAAACCAGAAGATCCTTTGCATATTACTTCTTTCCATGCAACTACTATTAAAGATGTTGCCGCAATTATTTCTGGACAGTTTGCATTGATCGGCAAACCAATTAAAATTAAACCTGGTCTTGCAAAGGATAGCGTTCAGTTGGATAAGAGGAATGAAGCAGATACCTATATTACTGGGTGGTGGTTGCCAAGAACTAATATGCAAGATGGTATTGCTAAAGTATTTGAGGCTATGAAAGATGATTGGGTTTAATCATATTGGAACCATTGGTAGGTTTGGTAATCAGATGTTCCAGTATGCAGCACTGAAAGGTATTGCTGCTAATCGTGGGTTTGACTATACAATCCCACCAGAGAACTCTCAGGTCCAAATTGATAACTATGGATTGTTAGAAGCATTTGAATTATCTACTAACAAAAACATTGGATTCACCGAATATGAAACGGTAGTTCAAGAAAAACACTTTCATTTTGATGAGGACATCTTTAACAGGTGCCCTGATAATGCAAACATCTATGGGTTCTTTCAGACTGAAAAGTATTTCAAACACATCGAAGATGATATCCGTAAGGACTTCACATTCAAAAGTGAGTGGTTAGAACCTTGTCAGAGAATGATCTGTCAATTAGACATTAATCCAATTTTCCTCCACGTCCGTCGCGGTGATCCTGGACTTGCTGACAAGAGAGGGTTTAAGTGGGCATATGTAAATCTTGCTCACCAGCACCCTGTGCAACCGCTTGAATACTATGAGAAGGCACTGGCAGAGTTTGATGATGAACAACCTGTGGTTGTGTTCTCTGACTCAATTGAGTGGTGTAAGGAGCAGGAGATATTTCAAGGAGATAGATTTATGTTCTCTGAACCAGAAGATAAGCACTCTGATGGAGCACTGGTTCCTTACCTTGATATGTGCTTGATGTCTCTCTGTGATCATGCTATTATTGCTAATAGTTCTATGTCATGGTGGGGTGCCTGGTTGATTAAAAACCCAAATAAAAAAGTCATAGCACCAAGCATGTGGTTTGGTTCTGACTATGCCGATAAAGACACTTCTGATTTGTATTGCGAAAGATGGAAAGTAATTTAATGGATAAAAATAAGTCCGCGTACAAGTTACGAAACATCGGACCAATATATTGTATCAATCTGGATGATCAACCAGAGAGATGGGAGTATATGCAAACCCAATTTAAGTATTGGGAGATAGAAGATAAGGTAACTCGTATCTCTGCCTATGATGGTAGAGATGATGACCTAAGTGATATCATTTCAGGAAAGTATCCAGACAATATGAATTCGGGTGAGATTGGTTGTGTCACCAGTCACCTAAAAGCAATGAGGCATTGGCTTGATACTTCTGATAGTCCTTATGCAATCATGATGGAGGATGATTGCAGTTTAGATCTTGTTAGATTTTGGAATTTTAGTTGGACTGAACTCATTGG
>Ga0209404_10001467_pt1 | contig 15806 bp, 26 predicted proteins | sample TroAtlMetagenome_2_FD_187447 | JGI IMG/M metagenome (GOLD analysis project Ga0209404, IMG submission 187447) | Marine eukaryotic phytoplankton communities from Atlantic Ocean - Tropical Atlantic ANT8 Metagenome (SPAdes) (version 2) | ecosystem: Environmental > Aquatic > Marine > Oceanic...
CATCAGAAAAACTAAAATCTCTAGGATGGAAACAAAAAAAGACCAGGCAGGATCTTGTTAATTTTCTTTCCCTATAATAAGTCAAACAAATATGAAGGCAGTGAAAATGATGAAAAAAGCGAAAGCAGCCAAGGCAAGAGTTGCCGCGGCTCAAGCTAAGACACAAGCTGCTGTAGCCAAAGGACAAGCTGCTGTAGCCAAAGGACAAGCTGCTGCAGCTAAGGTTCAAAGTCAGGTTCAAAGTAAAGTAGCCCAGGGACAAGCTGCTGCAGCTAAGATTCAAAGTCAGGTAAATCAAGCACAGGGTCAGGTACAGGGTATGAAAAGACAAGCTCAAAATGCAGTTGGTCAAGCTCAAGGTATGAAAAAACAAGCTATGGCAACAGCAGGTATCGAACCATATCCATCAACCTCTGAAATGCCAATACAACACCCTCAGCCAGCAATAAAATCTGAACCTAATGTAAATATGTCAGTTGTACAACCATACCCCTCAACAGCTGGAATGCCAATGCAACAAACTCTCGAAGCTGCCGATCCAAAAGTGGCAGCCGCGCTCAAAAAATTTAAAGAAGGAAAAATCGAAATGGAACTTGGTTATCCACAAATTATGGTTACCATCATCCTCGGTGTAATCTATATCGCCGTGACATCCCTCGGTATTCAAACTTATAACAAGTGTGAAGGTATCCAGGGTAGTCAAAAATTCACCAACCTCAAAAATTTTATGAGTCACACAATGGCGGTTGCCATCGCTATCCCTATCGTCTTTTTACTCACGAAATTTGTAAAGAACGAAGGTGGTGTATTTACTATCATTTACGCTATCATGGGTATCGCAAGTTCAGCAATGGCTATTCAAATCATGAACCAACCAGACTGTAAAGATGGTGTGAAGAAAGACGAAAAGAACTTTGCCATCGTCGCACTCGTTTTCTGGCTTATCTTATTCCTTGCGGGTGGGTACTTTACCATGAAAAGTGACACAGCTGGTGGAAAAGCACTCAGAGCTGGAGCTGCAGGTGCCGCAACAATGGGCAGACAAGCGTCGGCAGCGGGTAGTAAAGGTATGGCCGCAATGGCTAGAAAAATGCAATAATGTTGGAAATACACGAATCCATACATGTAATGTTAATGCTCTTGGCCCACGTGATGCGTGGAGCAGGAACATTTACCTTAGAAGATAAAGTAAAAATGATAAAATTTACTGCATATATAATGAAAAATACAAACATGCCTCTATTAGACTCTAAACTCCGGCAACAGCCGCAGCCACTAAACCGGCAAATAAAACCATCGAAACGCGACCCGTATTAATCGTCGCAAATTTATCAAACTCCTCCTCTGATAACTGTTGAACTGCATCCGTCAATGTTCCTATAGCTATCAAAGAAGTACCACATCCTAGAATAGCAAGTGGCATAAAATGAGTCTGTTCAATAACGTTTAGACCCGTAAGTCCCCAATTAAGCGTACCTAAGATAGTTCCATACATAGCCGCACGCCCGTTAACGGCCTCGGCATATTTCAAATTAAACCCCGTTTTTTCTTTATTTGACGCATGTACAATAGTTCTAACCGAACGTTTCCTCAATTTCGGTCGAACGTGTGAAATGTGTGTTCGATTTAAACTAATAGAATGCATTTTATTCTAGTTTTTTATCCTTTCTCTCCTTTAATACCCTTTGTAAAGTGTACATACCTAAAAGCAAACCCGCCGTAGAATATAAAACCGAAAAGTTTGCACCCTTTCTGTACTGATAAATTATCCAAAGTAAGCTAGCTGATATACCCGCAACCACATATTGAATACTATAATATGATAAATCGTCAGCATTATATACACGGTTGAAGTGCATCATCATCTGTGCTAAACCTATGACAATGGCAATAAACGCAATTTTATCGTCTGTATCCAATTTCATTTACATTAATTAAAGAAAATAATTCATGTATGTATATAAAATGTCAGCAACAAACTCATCATCAGCAGTCAATGTTATCCAGGATTTCGATAGTTCCTCAAAACAATCTAAACTTTTCATGAAACGACTGACTGGAATCACAAATAGGTACAAAAAAAGTGGTATCAATAAGGATACGATCTTCCCACTCGTTTCTACGATCATGTTAGAAGCACAACAACTCAAAACGCTCAGAGGTCCGGATAAAAGAGCGCTTGTCATAGAGGTTGTAAATTCCGTAATTTCCGAAATTGATGAAGGTGAAACAGATACAGAATTTGAAAGGAATCTCAAAATGTTAGTCCCACCTGCAATCGATAGTCTTGCACTTATGTTAAAAACAAGTGCTGGGTGTAAAAAACTATTCCCGTGTTTAGGTAAATAAACATAAAGTTTTTAAACGTAAAATATTTACATATGAAATTCCCTAATTTAGAAACAATGGTCATATACGGAATTTATACCGTAAGAGATCTCGTTTTATATTCACAAAATAAACGCTCAAAACAGAAAATACGCGTTCTAAACGAGTGTGAATGTTGCTCCTTTGTATATTATGGTTCTACGTGTAATAATTGTAACGATATTAAAAATAATTCGCTCGTATAAATAAATGTCATACCACGTCGTGACAACTTATGCGACCAAATTACGAACCGAAGTAAAAAGTGATAACATATGTTGCGCCGAAAGACGTCTCATACGAAATTTAAAACACGATTTTTTAAAAAAGGGGTACAAAAACCACCAATTTAAATCGTGGGTAAATCGAAAATGTGGGGCTTTAGTGATACACCGTAAAACCAGTTATGGTGACGGAATATCACTACCGTGTGTTCTATGTAGAAAGGTAATGGATAAATACAATTTAAAATGGATCGCATACGATGGTAACGAATGGATACACTCGTGTAAATCAATACACCTTCCTAAATCACGACCGACTAACAGACAAAAACGTGTATTACGTTTTGGTCTTAATGACTAGTCCTAATACCGATTCTAAATTATTCTCGTTACGTTTAAGAGGCTTTTCTCTTTTTAAACGCAATGTCTCGTTTTTACCCGTCGAACTCTTAATATCCTTTAGTTTTTGTTGGTTATTAAATATTATAGGTATAACTATATTGGGAACGGGTTCTGTTTCTATTTCCTTAGGTGGTTCCTCATCTATAACATGGTTTTCTCTAAACTCTTCTATTGTCATAGACCCCCCAAAAACGTTAAGTTTTTGACGGTGTGGCGCTTTTTGTATAGTTCCTATCTTATCAAAAAGCTTACGACGCATCATGACCATATTTCCACATATTAGACCCCCTCTATTACACCCATATTTATCAATTACGTATGTTTTCATGCAACTCCACGAACAAAAATTACCCGACGTATAAAATTTATTACGCCGTTCATCGTGTTTATAAGGCATGCTTAAGGGCGTACTTTCGAACGTATGACAACACCACCAACACCACATTCATATAACTTACAGTTACTTTTTTTCTTTAAGTTATATAAATAAAAATTTTACTTTTTTATAGAAGGAATCTTCGTGGGCATCTTCGTGGGCATCTTCGACATCCCCATTTTCACTAGGTTTTTAGTTTCACTAGGTTTTGATTTGAACATGAATGCAAATACCATCATACAAATAACACAAGCTATACCAGAAACAACAAAGGGCATCATCATACCACCCATCGCATTTCCAATTCCAGATCCAATACCTTCACCCGCACTCCCAATACCTTCACCAACACCTCGACCGGCTTCACCAATACCTGTCCCGACATCTTTAGCAACATCACCAACACCCTTTGTTTTCTGACTTGTGTGAGACGCCAGTTTAGCCTTTATATCTTGGACCGTTTTATTTTGAGCCACGGATTCATTAATTTTACTACCGAGTTGTTCAGCAACAAATTTTATCTGAACATCCTGAGTAATTGCTCCACAGTATGCATCACACGGTTCTTTGGTTGCTTCTCTAAACTCCGCAAAGGTCATTTTACCATCCGCCATTAGCTTTTCTGCAACCCTTATACCAGCGTACATCCCACATGGATCGACGATCAAGTTTGAAAGATTCAACCTTTGGTTTGCTACAACTTTAGAGGCCATTGTATTAATAGTTTCGTTTGTAATACTCTTTTTGAGGGTATTCCTAATAGAATTCTTAACCTCCGTTTTCTGATTATTCTCGTTACCCCCACCGATACTCAACATACCAGAAACTTGATCCATAGAATCATCAATCTCACCGTCCATCTTATTCATTATATCGTCCACGAGATTAGCACTATCTTTACCCTCAAACTTCGACAAAACCTTAACATCCAAATTAGCAATTTGTTTGATTTGTGGTTCCTTACATATAAATGTCGCTCCGTTAATACTAAGATTTTGTTCAGAAATAACCGTAGAATTTGTAGCGTTTACACTTCTGTTCAACGCTTCAAATGTAGTTTCATTGATAGTTGTATTTTCAATCTTCGTTTCCTTTTTGGATTTATTTTTAGAAAAAGGCCACCCCATTTTTATATTAATAACTACATAGAAAAAAAATCTCAGAACATACTAAATATACAATGGTTAAAATACCAAAAATAAAAAAGCAACACGCTGCCCTGTTGATAATCACAATTATTTCTATACTGGTCGTCGTAACACTTATGAGAAGTTATAATAAAACAGAAGAGTATGATACAGGGAAAGTCAAAGAAGATCTTCTGGATTATATAGAAAATAAGGAAGGAGAATTAGTCGCTATAGAAGTTATGAAAAGAACAACCCGACTCACAGCTGACGAAGACATAATAGAACAGGCGTATGATTATGCTACAACACAAAGTAGAGATAGCCTTTCGGATTTAATAGAGTCTTTATAAAAAAATATCAGTACAGTTTAAACGATGAATAAGCTTACACTTTTTTTAATAATAGTGTCTATATTAGTAATTTTTATATGTATGTGTAGATACAATAAACATACAGAAAACTATAACCAAGAGAAAGATGACTTAATCGGGTATCTCGATGATAAGAACTTTGATGCTGAGGTATTTAAGGAAAAAATGTCTGCAATGACAAAGGATAAAGAAGCTATATCAATGGCGTATGCATTTGCATTAAAACAGGATTTTGACAGTCTATTTAAATTTATCGACAATTATTTTCCAGCCTAATAATAAATGAAAGACCAATACATAATACTCGCATTAATTATTGTAATTATTTTACTCGGTATGAAAAGAGTAGAAAAAATGAAAGTAGAAGACGATAAAAAACAACAAGCGATAAATAAATTTAGTTAAAATACTATTATAATTTAATACAATGGAAGAAATACAAGTTTGGGGATTTCCAACATTTAAATATAAATTCGAAAACCAACGTAAAATTCGTGAAGAAATATTACAAAATGCAAATAAACAAACACTCGACGATATGTCAGAAGATTGGAATGCATCTTGTAAATCAACAGCGGCTTCACGTGAAATTATTACTATGCCCAATTTTCATAAAGAATTGAAGAATATTATTTATGAAAAGTTTTCAAAAGATATTAACATACCATCTTCAAAAATGACTCTTAAAGTGTGTTCAAATGTATCATGCACAGAAGAGTGTCCTGATTATTGGATAAATGTATATACCAAGAATGATCACCAAGATGTTCATTATCACATGAATGACGGTGACAAAACACCTTTATTTAGTTTTGCATATTTTGTAAAATATGATCCAGAAAAGGATGCACAGTTTTATTTTTATAATCCATCTCCAGCACCTAACATGTATGAAGAATTTACGGGTATAAGACCAGCATTCAAAGAAAGAATGAAACTCGACATATCCGAAGGCGAAATAATCATATTCCCACCGTTCATGCTACACGGTGTAGATAAACATCTCTCCGATAATACACGTATAACAGTAGCCGGAAACATTTATAGATAATTATAAGTACCCGTCGTTTCGTCGTATTCGTATTCCGTAAAAATGTCTTGTACAACAAATTTAGGTTTTTTTACCGGTATTATATACTGTTCAAATACAATACTAAGGCGATATGTTTTATCATTACTGTATATTCTATTAACACCATGAAACATATCACCTCTAAAACGAACATATTTCCCAGGTTTTGGTGGAATTTCTTTATAAATACCATCGTATTCGTGTTTTTTTAAATAAAGTTCTCCACCCGTAAACGATTTTGGAACTTGTAAATACACTACAGACGTACATAATGGCATGTAATATTTACCAAAAATATCAGTTACTTCTGCAGAACCATCGTAGTGTCCTCCGACCGAAACCTCTTTATCGGAATCGTCATTACATACCGGAACAAGCATTACATTACAAACGTATGAATTTGTTTTTGGTTCCCGAACACTTTTAAAAATGTCGTATATACACTTTAAATCGTGTTTAATAAAATTTTCTTCTATATCGGGAGCATCATCAAAATATACCGAAAAACCTTGATCTTTAACAGTATAAGAAGACTCTAAAAGATTTTTACTTATTTGCTCACAAGTAGTTTCACTCAAAAAATCGTCCTTTTCGATTAAGTACGGGTACCCGTATGGATGAACTTTATGGTGTTCCTGGTTTATGTATATATAAATTAGTATAACGAGTACAATAAATATAATTAAATACATATCTATATTATTCAAAGAAATAAGTTACTATGTATCTTGCACCACCGGTTACGGGTGTTATCCCATGGAACAATTTCTGACCTTCGAAAATCAATACATCACCTTGTTCATAATCCTCTATAACAGGTAATTCGCGTCCGTCCATATATTCACCTCTTTGTTTATTATCCATAAAATCGAGGCCTTCACGATCAAATTTTTTAGATGTCTTTTCATCAAATGCATATATTTTACCACCTTCAAAATCTTTTGTATCCGATAAAAGTATGCTATAAGTAAGTTTTGTACTATCAAAATGTATAGGAACACCCGTTCTTTCACCAGGAGTATACCTTCTTATAAATATATAATCCAAATAAAGATTTTTAGGACAATGCGGTAACTTTGTATTATATAGATCCATACACGTATCATATAATTCTTTATTAGAAACCACATTATCTCTCAAAACGTCAATCTGGTATTCAGGCTGACCGTCTATTGTATCTAAATGGTCGTTAACAAATTTATATTTATTAGCTGTGCGTATAAGATTTTCACAATCTTCTCGTGAAAGAACATTCTTTTTTTCGAGAGGATTTTTACTTTTTCGTATTCTTATAAAAATGTATATTACCAATATTACTAAAATAATAATTATTGGAAACATATCTACAATACCACCAGAAAAAAATATTTATATAAATTAATAAAATGCCACACGTTTATGCATCAGCGTGGTTCGAACCAGGTGGGGGTAGAAATGATGATACCAATAATGGTCATTGTCATTCACACGGACATCAAACAGATCATAATGAAAGTATTTACAGGCGCCACAAAGGGAGTAGAAAAAGGAAAAAATACCACTGCGTTCATGTAAAATATGATAGTAATGGCAATCAGAAGAGACCTGGTGCATATACTCATCACCATAATAGACACGATTATATAAGATGGGATAGTAATGGAGGAGGTGCCCACCCGTGTAAAGGTGTAGGAGACTCAAAATTATATTTTACTAATAAAAATGGGTTTGATGGAGATATGGGATTTAGATGTACAGTTCCAGACCATAAAGTACATAGCTGGATACAAGCTAACAGCGGACACGCCAATTCTATAAATGCTAGAGATGGGCATAACAACAAGAAAAATATGAGAGATCAACTTCTATATGGTGGTGCAATGAAAGCTGGTCAAATAGGTACCGGGTTTTGTATGAAGAAAGAAAATTTACCCGTTAATATTGGACCAGAAGGAACGTGTTTTGATATATTATCAAGCAAACAAAGTGAAGCAGTAGGAAAGCAAAAAGCGAGAGAATACTGTGAAACAAGTGCAGGAAGAAAAGATGATAAGTGTAGATGTATTAACGTCGCAGATAGTGGGTTTTTAAAAAGGTGTAAAGCACACCCAGATTGGGCCGGGTGTAAACAAATAAACAATCGAGTAAAAGAATTAGGGGATATGATGAAAAAAACCAAAAATAATTTACTCTCAGAAGACGATTTTGGACACGCCGATTGTATTCAACCGGGTATATGTCAAGGAAAAGTTTATACACCACTAACTGCTGCTACCGCGTGTGCAAAAACAATGAACGTGTGTAATCAAGTCATGAACATGGAAAATGTAAAGGCGTTTGACGGATTACAAGCCGTACAAAGTTGTGGAATAGACTTCAGCGGAGAACAGGCTAAAAGAGAAAAGGCCAAAGATGATGCTAGAATAGCAGAAGAGAATCGATTAATACAGGAAAGAAAAGATAAAAATGCTGCCCTAGCAAAAGCCGAGACAGACAGAATTCGCAAGCTCGAGCGTGAAGAGGATCAAAAACGTGCGAGTGAAAAAGAAATTCGGGAATACGAACAAAAACAAGAACAAAAGAAGATGATTGTATCTGGTGGGGCAACTGCATCAGTTTCATTATCCTCTTCGTGTGTCGCTCTCCTAGTTATTTTAATGGGATAAAAAAAAATGTATAATTAATACATAATAGATATGTGGAATAAAAAACATAATAAAATTATAATTTATGCTTTGGTCTTAGTTATTGTTGTATTACTATTTCGAGACGCAAAGGAATTTTACGAGTCTAAAAAAGAAAAACCAGAAAAAGAACTTTCAGTCGATTTAAAAAAACATGTAGATCCAGAAGTAGAAAAAAAAATTAAAGAACGAAATATATCTCAGCAAGATATAGATAACATAATGAAAGTGATCGAAGGTCAATAAACATTTAAATTACCTATATATAATATATGAAGAAAACACTATATTATATATTTGCAATAATAATAAGTATATGTATCATTAATCAATACATCGAATTGATAGATTACGTAACATTAAAAAGAACACACCCACATAACTTACCCCTTGTTGATACCAAAGACGATTTTTTATCACCAAAAGAGTGTAAAGAATTAAAAGAGTATATACAGAACAATAAACTACTAAACCGAGAATGGGAATGGTGTGACATTATACACTTTAATACGAGTGAAAATTCCAAAAACATGTTTTTCAAAAATAATTTAGAAAAAATTTATGAAATATTTGAAAAAATAAAACAACCCGGGACGAATGCATATATTGTTAATACAGCTATAATATCTAATTCTCATAACACGAATCAAAATAAAGCCATAGACGGTCATTATGACGATAGTATTGAAATGCGTGATTGGTTAGGGAGGAAAATACTACCCGTATGTACAACTGTAATATACGTGAGCTTACCCAAAGACTATAAAGGTGGTGAATTATTTTTATCTCCATTTGGTTCAAAATATATACACAAATTTAAATCAATGTATAAACCGAAAGAAGGTAGAAAACTAACATTTAGAGGTGACATGTACCATTTCGTTACCCCATATTTTTGTGATGATCATACCGAGAAAAGAATAAGTTTAGTATTTGAACAATACAATATACCGGATAAATACGATACAGAGTTTAAGATCAGAAAACGTTAATTTTAATATTTTTATACATTCAAATAACACATGAATGAATAAAAATACGATATTATTATTATTTTCGTCTATACTTTTCTATTTGTTTTTCTGTTAGTCTCAATAAAAGTAAGCCAAAAGCGACCACTAAGATTCCGTAACTTATTCTTTTTCCGTTTTTGTTCAATTGCATTTATAGTATTACAATATTTTTATTAGTTAAAGAAATAGAATTCCTTTAAGTTAATGATTCTGAGTATAGACGTTGGCATACGTAATCTTGCCATGTGTATGCTCGAAGAAACCTCAAATCTCATAGTTCAGTGGGACGTTTCCGGCGTACCGCCTGAACATAAAGACGGGTTATTCGTTTCTTTACGCGATCACTTAGATGAAAGACCATGGATTTTAAAAGCAGATACAATTCTCATAGAAAAACAACCGGATAAAAACCGGAAAATGAAAATAGTCGAACATTTCCTCCACGCCTATTTCATCATTCGTAATCCAAGGGCCGAAACAATCATTTACGACGCGCGTTTCAAAATACCCGACTTCGCGGGTCCCGGTAAAGCCATGTATAATAAGCGTAAAAAGGCATCTATAGAACGGTGCGAACGTTTCATATGGAGTAATATAAACAACGCACATTGGATACCAATATTTAACGCATCCAAAAAGAAAGACGATCTCGCCGATACGGTCATGCAAGCTATTAGTTTTACGAAACGCATCGAACCTATTCAAAGCGTGTCTAAAAAGAATAAAAAACTCGTACCTAGAAAACCTAATGAAAACCAAAAACGAACTAAGTACTCAAAATCAAATTTAGCGTACATTTATAAGAATAAGAAAACCGGGGAAGATCTTACGACCAATAAACGGTTCATGAAAGACGTTAAAAGGTACTATAAGTGTTTAACCGATCTAATCACGGAGCTTAATTAATAACCTATTATTTTTCTTAGTATAGTATATAAAAGGTAAAATGCCCAGGCCTAATAATGTTCAAAAAATAAACCGTAATCAAGTTACTAAAATAAGAGCCAGAGAAGCTGTAGTTCGCGAAAGAATTAAAACACTTATGGGAAAGGAAGCCAAATTGGCGAATAAATTAAATGCTGTTCAAGAGGAAATTGAACTATTAAGAAATGAAGGTGCATTTATGACTAACTTGAAACAGAGGTTACTTAAAAGATTAAAAAATAATAATAAATAATCTCATTCCTTAATTGTTTAATTCAAATAAAGCGTATTCTATGAATACACTTGGATTAGGATGACCCGTCATCGCAAGTTGATCTTCTAGTTCACCTATAAAATATTCCTTTTCATGTTCGTCGATGTCATTGTACATGTCATTGTACATGTAATTGATAAGTTTTGCATTTCTTGATGCGGCCGCCCCGACCATAGCGTAATGCACACAATGTCTAGGGTAACCACACTCATCGTATAAATACTTAAATGTTTCTAAACCCGTATCGTGATCTTTACAATATGACGCAGCAAAACTTAAATCGTCTTCATCTTCTCTCAAATCATCGCCATCGTTAGGTATGTCTTCGATTATTTCATCTATTTCATTGCGACGTTTTTTTAATTCGTCAAGTTCGCCGTCAATACAAGTTCTGTAAATAGATTTCATTTTTTTTATTTTATCTATTTATAGATTTATATAACAACTTAGGTTTTAAACCATACCAAATTTCTTTTCTGTTTTAAACTCGAGTCGTTTATCCAATTCCTTTAGTTCATTTTTTTTCTTTAATTCTATACCCTTACATTCATGTGTTTCAAGAACTATACATCTCGAACAAAAACCTAAATTACAATATTTACATTCGATCGGTATCCCTTTCTTTTTACATTTAAAACACGGCATATGAGTTATATTTAGACAATATTTTATACTAAACACTGTATTTTAATCTTTAACTCTTAAAGAATAGATTCAAAGTATATGTACAATGGAAAAAAAAGTACTCGACCATGGGTTTGTTAAACTCATTGATCATATGCCTCGCGAAAATCTCGACGCGGCTATTGTTCAAGCCGCGCGCGTATCTTATGGAGAAGGAACTAAAACTGCTCGAGGTGACGCGGGTCTTATCCGATATCTAATGAGACATTGGCATAACACACCCTTTGAAATGGTCGAATTTAAGTTTCATATTAAAATGCCTATGTATATAGCGCGCCAACATTTACGTCATAGAATGGCAAGTGTAAATGAATACTCTGCAAGATACTCCGTCGTTAAAGACGATTACTATAAACCAGAAACTTTACGTGGTCAATCTAAAATAAACCACCAAGGTTCCGAAGGAAATATAGAACTCCCCGATGAAGACGCCGAAACATTTAACAAACACTTCGATAACACGTACGACCTCTATAAAAAATTACTCGAAGATGGGTGTTGTAGGGAACAAGCGAGAGGTACCCTTACGCAATCCACATACACAGAATTTTATTGGAAAATAGATCTACATAATCTCATGCACTACCTCCGTCTCAGAATGGAACTTGGTGCCCAAAAAGAAATTAGAGAATATGCCGATGCTATTTACGAACTCGTTAAACCACTCGTACCCGTAACCATGAAAGCATTCATGGATTTTAGAATGAACTCAATTCAGTTATCTGGACCCGAAATAGAAGCTATCGCCAATGGAACTCCAATAGATTCAGTTGGTGAAAGAAGAGAATTTCAGGAAAAATTAATACTACTCGGATTAAAAATATCCAGTAATAATAAGTAAAACAATGTTTTCACTTTCCACAGTCGCGACAAATTTTGCATCAACGCAAAAAAAATTTAAGAAGTTTGGTAAGAAACTTCGAAAACAAAGAGATGGTGAAATAGATACTATGAAAGAAAAGTTAAAAGAAATTGCCGAAGATGAGATTCAACGTACTAAAAATCTGTTCCAAAAACACAAAGACTTCTTTGATGGTACAAAAAAGTGTTCTAATACACCATCTACAGAAACGACAGCTATTGATTTTTACGAAAAGCCCTAAATGCTAAATCCAAACTCAACAGTGTCAGGAAAATTGATACCTCCTTGTATTGTTCTAACAAGTTACCTGCAAATACAGCCGATAAAACACTGTATTGCACGTACCTCATTTCTCGTCTCGTTTTATCTAAAGAACGTTTCATAGACGCCCTAGACTTTTCCATACCCAAAACCGCTGTACTTATATTCTTTACGCGATTCGGCATTTCTGTCGCAGTTGAAAACATTCCTCCTAGATCTATAACATCCGAAACCTGATCTCTGAGTATAGGTTCGAGGTACTCTATATATGTAAAATTCGGATCGAGCTTTACACATGTCCCTTCTATAGTCGAAAACGTTTTTGCAAGATATACAAAAGACGTTGGGATAACAAACGGTTTTTCTTGAGCAAGTTTAAGTAAAGTATCGTCACTCAATATTTCCTCCTTAAGATTTGTACCGTCTAAAGTTTCGAGATAATTAAGTGTCGTTTTAAAAAAAAGTTCAATATCACTCATATCTTTCGTCGTCGGTAAAATAACTTTCAAGCGTATGAGTACATCAACAATACCTTTAGTATCCTTATTTATTATGTGCAAAAACATTTCCTTAAATCCTTCTTTCATTTCATCAGAAATATCTATAACGAGTCCAAAATCGTAAAAAACAAGCCTACCATTACCTGAAAATCCTAAATTACCCGGGTGAGGATCCGCGTGAAAAAAACCCTTGTCCATTGTCTGAATAACATACGAATTAAGAAGAGCTTCACACACTTTCTTCTTATTCACACGCAAATCACTTATACTATCGAGTTTTTCCGAAGGAACGTATTCCATAACAATCATGTTCTCTGTAGATAAGTCTTCGAATACTTTAGGAACTTTCATCCATTTTATCTTTTTCATTCGTTTTTTAAACTTTTTCGCGTTCTCAATTTCCTTTTTATAATCTGATTCCGCTAATAAAAAATCTATAGATTCATCGAGAACATAACCTGTATTTGCACCTGTATCTATACCCATTTGTTCAAGAAATAATACAATTTGTTTAATATTATCCGTATCATTTTTCATTATATTGTATATATTCGGTCGCTTAAGTTTTACAACGACCTCTTCGCCCGTCGATAATTTTGCCCTGTGAACTTGACCTATACTCGCTGACTTAAACGGTTCGTAATCAAAATATGTAAATACATTACTATTCAATTGTGGTTTAACCATTAACCGAACAACATTCTTATCAATCGGGGGTACATTATCCTGTAAAGATTCGAGTTGTTGCGTAAACTCTAAAGGATACAAATCAACACGGGAAGACGCTATTTGACCTATCTTAACAAATGTTGGACCAAGTTCAATAATTTGATTTCTTGTCCATTTACCAAACTCTACTTGATCCTTTTGAAACTGCTTACGTAGTAAAAATTCACCCGCAAACTTCCAAGTCTTGGATTTCTGTTTTGAAGGTATTTTTATGGGCATTTTTGTCGACAAACATAGCGCCATCTTAATATTACTTATAAAAAAAATACTTATAGATTTAAAACCATTCATTATTAAATGACATTCCCCGTAAAAGCAACTGTGTACGAACCTATGTACGAATATAACGAAAAAAAGTACCTAAGAATTACCGTATCAGATACAGTTAGGGATTATATAAGCGCACTACACGAAAATAAATCGAGTGCCATACTTTTTCAAAATAAACTCGACAATCCACTCGAAGGTAACGTTTTAAAGGTAAAGGTACCGTTTAGGTACAGACGCGTTATGTGTAACGTCGATGGTGACACACCAGTCCAGTCATTAAAAAAGGGGGATACCGTCCAAACCGAAATTCAATTTAATGGTGTTTGGAACGCACATGAACATAGCGGATACTCATGGGTATTGAAGTATATAAAGTTTAAAAACGAATAATAATAAATGAGTCTTACACGTTCAGGATATCTCACAGGTGAGACACAAGAAATCAAAAATCAACTCACAGTTCGTGCTGTAGTTAATACAGAGTTTGGGTTTCCTCCGCCTCCCTTTAAGGTATTCAGAAAAGCTAAATCAGGGTTATGTGTTCCCCGATACTACGGCGAAGATAAGTTTGGACCACCGAAAGAAGATCGTCGACCTGAACCAGTTAAAATATCAACTAAGTTTAATGGAAAACTACGTGACGAAACGCATCAAAACGATGCTATGGCGGCGGCACTTAAAGCAGGACATGGCGTTCTCTCACTTCCTTGCGGTTTTGGCAAAACAACCGTTGCTTTGGCGATAGCGTGTAAATTGGGTTATCGAACCATGATTGTTGTCCATAAAGAATTTTTAGCAAACCAGTGGAAAGAAAGGATCCAACAATTTTGTCCCGGTGCATCTATAGGAATAGTACAACAAGATAAGAAAGAAACCGAGTGTGATTTTATCATTGCAATGCTCCAATCCCTCTCGTTAAAAGAATACTCGTTTAACGATTTCGATACTATAGGAACGTTAATAGTAGACGAAGCGCACCATATTTGCGCTAAGGTATTCTCACAATCTCTATTCAAAATGTGTCCTAAACACGTCTTTGGTTTATCGGCCACACCAACACGTAAAGATGGACTCACGAAGGTTTTACACTGGTTTATGGGACCAACATTCTTTTCTATCGAACGCGAAAATCAACAACAGGTCGAGGTTTTTCCTATAGAATATACATGCCAAAGATTTAACGACCCACCTCCGTGTACGCGTTTCGGCAAATTATCACTCGCGACCTTAATCACGGAACTCACCGAAGATAGAGAACGAAACGTTGTTATTCTAAAAATCATAAAAGATATATCAAAAACAACGCGCCAAGTTTTAGTACTAAGTGATCGACGACACCACTGTGAAGTACTCCACCAAAGTTTTAAGAAAACGTCCGGTCTTTACATGGGTGGTATGAAAGAAGCTGACTTAACAGAATCAAGTAAAAAGAAAATTATTTTTGCAACGTTTAGTCAGGCACACGAAGGTCTCGATATACCCACACTCGATACCGTTATATTAGCGACACCAAAATCCGATATTGTTCAATCTATAGGTCGAATCATGCGCGAAACGCATGGAAAAAAGAACAACCCACACATTTACGATATTTTCGATCAATGGTCGATATGTCACGCCATGTATAATAAACGCCTTAAAGTATACAAACAGGGTGGATTTAACATACCAAAATCAAATAGGG
>Ga0209404_10001476_pt1 | contig 15758 bp, 17 predicted proteins | sample TroAtlMetagenome_2_FD_187447 | JGI IMG/M metagenome (GOLD analysis project Ga0209404, IMG submission 187447) | Marine eukaryotic phytoplankton communities from Atlantic Ocean - Tropical Atlantic ANT8 Metagenome (SPAdes) (version 2) | ecosystem: Environmental > Aquatic > Marine > Oceanic...
TTTGATCAATAATAACAGACATTTTATCTGATGGTTTTAATACTCTAAAATAGTAATGACATTGCATTTCTATAAAAGGTGATACATGAAATTTTTTACTACAATCATTTATGATAACTTTTTCATCTTCAGTTTTAAATGCATAGGTATGCTGTTCTCCAAATGTATTTTTAACTTCATACAAAATTGCAATTAATCTTGAACTTTCATCATAAATAAAAAAAACACTTAGAGGATTAAATACATAACCAAAAATTCTAGGATAACATAATAATTTTATTTGAATTTTATGATTTTCAATTCCTATATCTTTTAAATTTTTAATTACCCATTCTTTAACAGAAGTGCCATCTCTAGGTCCATGATCTTTGTCAAAAAAACTTATAATATTGAATTTATTATAAGAAAAAATTTTTATTTTATTCACAATTATTTCTAATTCATCTATGTCTATTAATAGTGAAAAAACATTATATTTGAAATAATGTTCTTTGGGTTTAAATCTTCTATGAATTACTTTACCGTTATATATTATTGAATTTTTAATCATCTAAAGCTTTAATCATTTCAATAGATGACTTTATTCCATCTTCATGAAATCCATAACCAAAATAACTTCCACAAAACAAAACATCTTTTTTATTTTGCAATAAATTTAATTTATTTTGATTATCTAATGCTTTTTGATCAAAATAAGGATGGGTAAAATTAACTTTTTTAATGATTTTATTTTCAGATATTTCTGAAATAGGATTTAAAGTCAAAAAAATATTTTCTTTACATTTTAAATTTTGCAACAAATTTAACCAATAAGTTAAAGAATTTATTTCAGGACTATTTGATTTTACATGAGAATTCCAAGACGACCATACATTTTTATTTTTTGGCATAACTTTTTCATCGGTATGAACAACCGCGATATTATTTTTATAATTAAATTTAGATAAAATTTCTTTTTCTTCTTCTAATGGATGATCTATTATTGATAATGCATCATTTGCGTGTGTTGCTATTACAACTTTATCATAGTCAAAAAATTCATTCTTTTCACCGTAATATACCTGAACTCCCGAAGATAGTCTTTTTATATTATAGATTTTATAATTTTTATAATGCTCACCGCTAATTTTAGATAATATTTTATTTACATAAGTTTTGCTTCTGTTTGAAACTGTAAACCATTGAGGTCTATTCTTTAGTTTAAACAATCCGTGATTTTGAAAAAACTTTAAAAAAAATCTTAATGGCATTTCGCTTGCTTCATAAGGTGGCATTGACCATATGGCAGATACCATTGGTATTAAATGATAGTTGATAAAAGATTTAGATAATTTTTTTTTTTTTAAAAAATCTCCAAGAGTAATCTGATCTTCAAAACTATGTATTTTATCACAATGATTATAAAATTTTATAATATCAAAAAACATTTTAAGAAAATTTGTATCAAATACATTTGTTTTATTTGCAAATATTCCCTTCAAACCTTGCCCGGAGTATTCAAAGTTTGTGTCTTGAACGGATACTGAAAAAGACATATCGCTTTTTTCAATTTCTACATCATTTTCTAAAAAAAAATTAATTAAATTAGGATAAGTTTTACGGTTAAAAACTATAAATCCTATATCTACCGAAATATTTTTTCCATTTATTAAAATATCTAAAGTGTGTGAATGCCCTCCAAAATGATCCTCTTTTTCGAATAAATCCACATAATGTTTTTTTGACAAATAGTATGCTGCACTTAGACCTGATATTCCTGATCCAACAACTGCTATTTTCATCTAGATACTTTTTCTTTGTTTAACAAAGAGTAGAATTGAATGAATACTGCAAATAAAATAATTGATCCTCCAATTAATGCATAAAACTGTGGTCTCTCATCTAAAAAAAACCATGCCCAAAAAGGTCCAAATACTGCTTCTGTCATCATTAAAATTCCTACGATTGCCGACAAAGTTTTCTTTGCACCTATAGTTATAAAAATAAAACCAAGACCAACTTGAAAAAAACCTGCAATAAAAGCTAAAAACAAATCATTCATAGATATGTTTATTTTTGTCGAAACAAAATAGCCTATTAACATTGCAACTATTCCAGCAACAAGTTGCAATGGTATCATATCAACATGTGGATATTTTCTCACTATAACTATTAATACCGCAAATGAGCTTGGCATAATAAATGCGACTAGATTTCCAGACAACTGTCCTGGCGATAAAGAGCTGCCCACCATTAATAATATACCAGATATTGCAAGAATTATTGAAGCCAAAGTTAATTTAGAAATTTTTTCTTTTAAAAAAAAATATCCAAAAATTGCTAAAAAAATAGCTTGTGTTTGAATTATAAAATTAGCATTTGCAACAGTTGTATTATACATGGCAAAAACATAAGCACTAAAACCCAATCCAAGTATTATGCCTCCAAGAAAACCAGGTATTCCTGATTGATACATTGCAACAAATACTTTTTTTTTATAAGTAAATAATAAAAAAATAATAACTAATAAAACAAAAAATAGCTGTCTCCAAAAAAGTATTTGCCATAAAGTTGCTCCTTCAAAAGATTTAACTATTAATCCTCCAAAACTTAAACAAAATGCTCCAAGAAAAACTAACAAAGGGCCTGGTAATTTTAAAATTAAATTCATTGAATTTTTAATATCAAATTTTGTGTTTCTATCTGATAAAGCTTAAACAACATCTCTGCTTCAGATAATTCTATTTCTTTAAATTTAATTTTAGAACCTGGTGGTAACTGTACTAATTTGTCATAATCTGCGCTTATAACTACACAAATCTTTGGATAACCTCCGATTGTTCCATGATCAGATAGCATAATTATTGGATTTCCATCAGAGGGCACTTGGATGACACCTTTTATTATTCCTTCTGATTTAATATTAGTATTCACAATATTTTCAATTTTATCACCTTCTAATCTCATTCCCATTCGATCACTTAGTTTAGAAACAGTAAAATCATTTTTAAAAAATATTTTTTTACATTTTTCGGAAAAATAATCAAAATTTGTTCCTTTTATAACCCGTATTTTTTCAATTTTTGAATTTAAATATTCTAATTTTCTTGATGAATTTAAAGAATGAGATTTTAATATATTAACCTGCTGATCTTTTTCTAATTTTTTTCCGTCATTAGCTCCTATTGACGCTTTAGTATTGGTGGAACAACTATCCCACTGAAATTGAATATCAAAATTTCCGCTTATTGCCAGATATCCATAAACTGAACTATTTGTGGAAAGAATATCTAACTCATCTCCATACTCTAAAGTATAACTTTGGTAGCAATTTCCTTCAATTTTATTTTTTTTTTTTATGATATTAAAATTTACATTTCCAGTTATATTAAAATTAATTTTATCTCCTTTAAATTTTAATAGTGGACCTTGAAATGCAAATTCAATAACAGGAGTGTTTTCTTTATTTCCTGCAATAGCATTAGATAATAAATAATTTCTATTATCCATTGCTCCACTAAATGGTATGCCAAAATGATGTAAATTTTTTCTACCTAAATCTTGAAAAGTAGTATTAATTCCAGGTCTAATTACTTTAAAATGAGACATTGTCATTTTGTTTTTTATAATCCTCAATTGTAATTTGATTAAATTTTACTGTATCTCCCGGGTTAATTAAATTTGGTGATAATTCATTTGATTTGTCAAAGATATTTAAAGGTGTATTACCAATAATATTCCACCCTCCAGGACTTTCGAAACTGTAAATGTTACAGAATTGTTCTGTGATACCCACTGATCCTCTTGGTATTTTGACTCTTGGCGTTTCTAGTCTTTTAGCTCTCAAGGCTACATCGGTATCTCCTAAAAAAGGATGTCCTGCTATAAAGCCTGTCATATAGCAGTAATACTCTTTTGAAAAAAATTTTTTGTAAATTTGATCTTTTCTAATATTAAGTTTTTTTTCTAATCTTTTTATATCTAGGGCAAATTTATCATCACAACAGATAGGAATGTTAATTGATTTACCTTCGGCTTTTGCAAATTCTTTTATTTCTAAATTTTCAATTTTTTTTTTTATTTCATTAAAATTGATAAAATTTAAATCAAATGAAATAATTAATTTGTTGTAAGAAGGAGTAATATTTGTAATTCCTTCAATCTTCTTTTCTTTAATATTTTTAAAATATTTTATTACCTTGGAGTTTGTTTCTTTATTAACTTCTTTTCCAAAATCACAATATAATGCTGCGTCACCAAGATTTAATATATTTTTTAGCATGTCATGTTATACTTTAAGTAATAAAGTTATGGAAATTAATATCAATTGTGATTTGGGTGAAAAATCGAAGCATCATTCTAACAAGCATGATCCTGATCTACTAGAAATAGTAAATTCGGCAAATGTTGCCTGCGGATATCATGCTGGAGATGATGAATCAATGAATCAGGTTGTGGAAATATCAATAAAAAATGGAGTTAGCGTTGGTGCACATCCTTCATTTAATGATCCAGAAAACTTTGGAAGAAAAAGAATGAACTTATCGTCTTCAGAAATTAGAAAGCTAATAATAGATCAATATGGAATTTTACAAGAGATAGTTTCAAAATATGGTGAAAATGTAACTCATATTAAGCCTCATGGAGCATTAAATAATATGGCTTGTGAAGATATCGATTTAGCCACTACACTAGCGCGAGTAATAAATGAAATAAGCAAAGATTTAATTTACTTAGTTCCTACTGGATCAAAAATGGAAGAGGCTGCAAAAAAATTAAATATGAAAATAGCCTGTGAAATATTCGCAGATCGTAACTATGAAGATGATGGAAATCTCGTTTCAAGAAAAAAATCTCATGCTTTAATAACAGATCCAGAAGAGGCAAAAAAACATGTTTTAAGCATGGTAAAAAATCAAGCTTTAAATTGTCATAGTGGTAAACAAATACCTTGTGAGATAGATTCTGTTTGCATACACGGAGATAATTTAAGTTCTTTACAAACAGCCGAAGCTATAAAAAATAACTTAATAAAACATGGACTAAATTTAAAACCATTAAATAAAATGAAAAAATTTATATAAATAATAATTAAAATTATTATTTAAAATATAAAAAAAAACTAATTAATATTTTGAATCATTTGCTGCGGCATCCACAATGCTATCTCGGGAAATATAACAATTAGTACCAGTGCCATTATCATTAATAAGAATAATGGAAAAGCACTTCTGGCAATAAAAGCCATGTCTTTGTTTGCCATTCCTTGAAGCACAAACAAATTAAAACCAACTGGTGGAGTTATTTGTGCCATTTCAACAACAATAACTAAGAAAATTCCAAACCAAATCATATCAAATCCAGCCTGTCTTATCATTGGCTCGATTATTGCCATTGTTAAAACAACAGCGGAGATACCATCAAGAAACATTCCTAAAATAATATAAAAAATCATTAAAACAAAAATTAATACGTATGGTGAAAGCTCCATACTTTGTATCCAAATCGCTAAATTTCTTGGCAATCCGGTAAATCCCATAGCTAATGATAAAAAAGTTGCTCCAGCTAAAATAAATGCAATCATACAAGAAGTTTTTGTTGCGCCCAGAAGAGATGATTTAAATGTTTCCATGCTTAAGCTTTTTTGAAAATAAGATAAAATTAATGCACCAACCACTCCTAAAGATGCTGCCTCTGTAGCGGTTGCCACACCAGTATAAATCGATCCAATTACAGCTAAAATTAATAATATAACAGGCATAAGCTGTTTCGATTTCTTAACTTTTTCTAGGAAAGAAGAATTTTCGTACGACTTAGGCATGCTTTTCTTATTGATTAATGACCAGACAACTACATAAGACATAAATATCAAAGCGATCATGATCCCAGGAATTATCCCAGCTATAAATAGCTTAGCTATAGACTCTTGTACTGTTACACCATAAATAATTAAAATAATTGAAGGTGGTATTAATAAACCAAGTGTTCCAGAGCCCGCTAAACTTCCTAACAATATTTTTTCTGGGTATTTTCTTTTTCTAAGCTCGGGTATCGACATTTTTCCTACCGTAGCAACAGTCGCAGCTGAAGAGCCTGAAATTGCAGCAAATAATGCACATCCAACAACATTTACATGAATAAGTCCTCCTGGAAGTCTTTGCATCCAAGGAGCCAAACCCTTGAATAAATTTTCTGAAAGCTTTGTCCGAAATAAAATTTCTCCCATCCAAACAAAAAGTGGTAATGCTGTTAAAGTCCATGATGATGAGGCCCCCCAAATTGTAGTTGCCATTGCATCTCCTACGGGTCTAGATGTAAATAATATCATCCCAATTGATGAAACACCTATCATGCTTAACGCAACCCAAATTCCAGTTCCTAAAAAGAATAAAAGAACACTTATAAAAAAAATAGTTAAAAATATCTCAGTCATTTGATTTATTATATATTGTCAAAATAAATTGATGAAAAACACAAACAAAAAATATCAAAGAACCCAAAGCAACACTTGTTTGTGGTATCCAAATTAAAATTTCGTCGGCACCCTCACTTCTTTCTTGAAATTCATAGGATATCTTTAGCATTTTGATAAAATAAAAAGCCAAATATCCTGAATAAAAACTTGCAATAATTAAACACCAAATTTCTAGTAATTTTTTTTTTATTCCTGAAACTTTTTCTAAAAAAAGTGTAATTCGAATATGTCCACCTTCTACAAAAGTATACGACAATGCAAAAAAGGATGAAGCTGCCATACAATAACCTGAATACTCAGCCAAGCCTCTTATATAAAAACCAAATATTCTTGAAGCTATTCCTATTAAAATAAAAACAGCTACCAATATTAAAAATATAGCGGCTATATAACCTGAAAATCTATATATATTTTTTAGAAAGTTATCTATTTTGTAGAACATATAAAAAAGGCCGTTATTTAAACGGCCTTTTTAATTATATTGATTTTAGTTGTATGCGGCAAGTACACTAGCACCTCTACTGCCAGCTTTTTTCTTCCATTCTTCTGCCATAGTTGCTCCAACCTCTTGAAAATGTTTTTGTAATTCAGAATTTACTTTTCCAACTTGCATTCCTGCAGCTGCTAAAGCTTTTTTATCTGCAACATTTCCTTTTTTTGATAAATCCCAACCTTTTCTCTCAGCTACCGCTGCTTCTTTCATTATTAATTCTTGAGTAGCAGAGTCTAGTTTATTCCATGCTCCTCTATGAACAATAATCATATTCTTTGGAAACCATGCAGCTATATCATAAAAATATTTTACTCCATTTTCCCATATTTTTTTATTTTTTCCAGTTGTTGGTGATGTAATCATGCTCTCTACTGCGCCTGTTGAAAATGCTTGGCTTATTTCCGCTGCCTCAATTTTTGTCGGCGCCATACCAGTTAATTCCGCTATTCTTATTGTTGCAGAATTGTATGCTCTAAACTTCAAACCTTTAAGATCAGCAATACTATTTATTTCTTTTTTACTGTAAAGTCCTTGTGCAGGCCATGGAACAGCGTATAAAAATACTAATCCTTTTGCCTCAAGACCTTTTATAATTTCTGGTTTTGAAGCCTTGTAAAGTTTCATAGCATCAGCATAAGAAGTTGCCAAAAATGGCTGTGAATCTATTTCAAGCAAAGGATCTTCTTTTCCTAGAGCTGACATAAATCTTTCTCCAATTTGAGCTTGGCCTGTTCTTACTGCTCTAAAGATTTCTCCACCTTTAAATAGCGATCCCCCAGGATGCGTAACTATTGTTAGTTTTCCTCCACTTTTTTCACTTACATTTTTTGCAAACTCAGCGGCATTTGCTGAATGAAAATTTCCAGCTCCATAAGCAAGAGCCATATCCCATTTTTCTGCTAAAGAAATGTTTGTTAAAAAAAGTAAAGAAACAATTGATGTAATAAAATATTTTATAAATTTCATTTTTCCTCCATTTTTTATAATATCTATCTGATTATGTATTGAGAGTTAAATCAATAAAAAATTTTGCCTCTTAATATTGAAAAATTTAAAAAAATTACTATTATAATTGTATCTTGATTGAACAATCCTTAATACTCCTTCAAATAATTTTTATTGATATAATTTTAGCTGCCGACAATGCAATTATTATTGGATTGATAGCTGCAAATTTTGTACCCAAAAATAGAAAAAAAATAATTTTTTGGGGAGTTGTTGGGGCATTAATTTTTAAAATAACCTTTGCAATATTTGCTACTTATCTCTTTAAATATTATTTTATTAAAATTCTTGGAGGTCTTTTATTAATTTGGATAGTTAATGACTTAAGAAAAGATTTATTTGAAATCCAAAATATTAAATCCCCAAAAAAAAAGTCAATGGAACCTTCTTTTATCAAAAGTATATACAAAGTTCTTTTTGCAGATATCACCATTAGTTTTGATAATGTAATTGGTGTTGTTGGTGCTTCCAAAGGAAATTTTGGTTTTATGATTTTTGGTCTAGTTTTATCTGTTGTGTTAACAGGTGCTTTGGCTACCTATTTGGCAAATTATATTCAAAAACATTTGTGGATTGCCTATGTAGGTTTATGCTTTATCTTATTAGTTGCCATACAATTAATTATAGGTGGTATGGTTGATTTAGAAATAATAAATATCAATGAACAATTTAAAAAATATTTCTAATAGGAATATTTTTTAGTTGGGTATTTTTTAGAAATTACTTCAGATTTAAATTTCTTAACAGCTTTCCTGATATAACTCCTTAAATCAATATATTTCTTAACAAATTTAATTTTTGATTTTGTTAATCCTAAAATATCATCTGTTACAAGAATTTGCCCATCACAATTTGTTGAAGAGCCTATGCCTATTGTTGGAATTGAAATTTTATTAGAAATTTCTTTAGCTAGACTTCTTTCTACACATTCAAGAACAATCCCAAATGCACCAGCTTTTTCTAATAATTTTGAATCTTTAATAATTTTTTTTCTTTCATTGATAGTTTTCCCTTTTGACTTAAACTTTCCTCTTACGGTTTGAGGCGTAATTCCAAGGTGACCTAGAACAGGGATTTTGTTTCTGACTAAATGTTGAACTATATCTTTAATCTTATTTCCACCTTCAAGTTTAACACCATCACACTTTGTTTTTTTTACAACTTTTTTGCAATTTTTTAATGCCTCTGCTTTAGTTTTGTAAGTATTATATGGCATATCAACAATCATTAAACTTTTTGATACACCTTGTCTTACACTTTTAGAATGTTCTATCATCATATTTAGAGTAACTTTTCTTGTAGAATTATAATTATACAAAACAGATCCCAACGAATCTCCTACTAGAATTAGATCACAATATTTATCAATTTCTTGTGCAATATTTCTTGAATATGCTGTTAAACAAATAATTTTAGATTTATTTTTTTTTAGATTAAATTTTTTAATTCTATCCATTTATATTTTTCTTGTTATTCTAATTCAATAGTGCTTGGTGGTTTTGATGTAATATCATAAACCACTCTATTTATACCTCTTATATTATTCACAATTTTATTTGAAATATCTTGCATAAAAGATTTTTTAAATTCATAAAAATCAGCTGTCATGCCGTCTTCTGATGTTATCGCTCTAAGTAAACACAAATATTCATAAGTTCTATTATCTCCCATAACACCAACTGTTTTTACTGGTAATAAAGCTGCATATGCTTGCCAAATTTTATCGTATAGATTGTTGGACTTTAACCCATTTATAAAAATATGGTCTGCCTCTTTAAGAATTTTAATTTTTTCTTTAGTAATTAGTCCTGGCATTCTAATAGCTAATCCTGGACCAGGAAACGGATGTCTTGAAATTATTTTTTTATTTAATCCAAGTTCCAAGCCTAATTTTCTTACTTCGTCTTTAAATAAATATTTTAATGGTTCTATTAAGTTAAGGTTCATTTTTTTTGGAAGGCCCCCTACGTTATGATGTGATTTTATTTTTGATGTTTGACTTCCGGTTACTGACCTACTTTCAATTAAGTCAGGATATAAAGTACCTTGAGCTAAAAACTTAACATTTTTAATTTTTTTTGCATATTTTTCAAAAATTTTAATAAACAAATTTCCAATTATTTTTCTTTTTTTTTCGGGATCGGTGATATTTTTTAGCTTTGATAAAAATTCTTTTTCCGCATTCACATAAATTAAATTTATTTTAAAACGTTTTTTGAATGTATTTACTACCTCTATTTCCTCATCTTTTCTAAGTAAACCGGTATTTACAAATATACATATTAACTTTTTCCCTATAGCATTAGATATTAATTTTGCCACTACACTACTATCTACTCCACCTGACAAAGCACATATAACTTTTGAGTTTCCGGCCTGATCTCTTACCTGTTTGATAAGTTTTATTTTTTGATCTTTAGATGACCAATTTCTTTTAATTTTGCAAATATTATGTACGAAGTTTTTTAAGATGACCTTTCCATTATTTGTATGTGACACTTCTGGATGAAATTGAATTCCAAACAGTTTCTTTTTAGAATTTTCTACAATACAATACTTGGCATTACTTGTTTTTCCAATAATTTTAAAATCTTTTGGAAGTTTAGTAACCTCATCTGCATGACTCATCCATACATTGTTTTTATTATTTAAAAAAAAATTTTTGGTTAAAATGCTATTGTTAATTTTTTCAACTTTTGCCAAACCAAACTCTCTAGATTTTGATTCTTTAACTTTGCCACCCATTTCTTTAGAAATAATTTGATGGCCAAAGCATATCCCAAGCACAGGTATTTTTGAAAATAAGAGATTTTTATTAAATTTTACTTTCTTGCTTTGATATACGTTAAGAGGTCCGCCAGATAAAATTAATCCTTTAACACTTTTTTCTAATTTATATTTTTTAGTAATTTTTTTGTGACTAACTATTTCACAATAGACTCCTAACTCTCTTATTTTTCTTGCAATAAGCTGCGTAAATTGCGAACCAAAATCAATAATTTTGATTTTTTGAAGACTATCTTCAAGATTCATCTTTTTTTTCAAATTCTTTAAGAAGAATGTTTATTGAGCTTAATTTTTCACACAATACTGAACATATTTTCTTAAAATCTTTTTTTAATTCTTCAACCTTTGAAAAGTTTGATCTCTTTAATTCAATGTCAATTAACATATACATTGCTTCTTCATTTTTAGGTTCAAGAAGTAGCGTAGTATTTATATATTTTTTTTCTTCTATTTTATTTTCTTCTAAACTAAATATTTTTGCCAAATAAAGATAAGACTTTGCGTCTTTTGGGTTGTAAACGATGTTTCTTTGAAACAAAAATTTTGATTTCTCATATTTTTCTTTTTCAAACAACATTTTCGCTTCATCAAAAAAATTTTTTTTTTCAGCTTGAGTGGAAAAACACAGTCCAAAATAAATAAATATTATAATTAATATTTTCATTATTATTTTTTTAATTTTTTATAAAATTGGTTATATCTTTATATAAAGCATTATTAAAAAAATTAAAGAAGAACTATCTTAAATACTTGCAAATTATAAAGCTTTCTTTCGAGTCTTTTCTGCTTGCTGGAGGTTTATAAATATGTATTTCTTTGAAATTTTTTTTTGCAATTCTAACAATTTCGTTAAATGATGAACCCATAAAAATTTTTGATACTAATATCCCTTGTCTTTTAAGTATATTATTTGAAAAACTTATCGCCTCTAGGACTAATTCTCCCGTTACTATAGAGTCTAAATTTTTATTTCCCGTTGTATTTACAGCCATATCTGAAGTTACAACATCAATTTTTCCACTAAAATAATTAATAATTTTTTTTTGCTGTAGTTCATCTGTAAAGTCACCTTTTACTTGATATACATTTTCTATTTCTTCCATTTCTTTTAAATCTATAGATAGAATTTTTGAATTTTTAAAATTTTTATATACGTACTGAGTCCAGCTTCCTGGTGCCGCTCCTAAATCGACAAGATGAATGCCATTTTTTAGAATTTTAAATTTTTCGTTTATTTCTTTTAATTTATATACTGCCCTAGATCTGTAACCTTCAATTTTTGATTGTTTTATATAAATATCTCTTTTTTGTTTGATTATCCAATTTTTTGATATTTTATTTTTCTTCAACTAATTTCCATATCTTAGTGATTTTGATATAGATTTTTCTTTTAAAGTTTTAACTTGGACTTTCACACTTTTGTCTATTCTCATATCCTTATTGTCTAGCCAAATTCCGCTAGCTAAATGAATAATTCCAATTTTTTGATTTGGCAAAAATGGCTCGACAAAAAATTCATTTTCTTCGTTATATTTTGGCATTAAATTGCTTACAATCCAATTGCAATTGTGTGGAAGAAATTCGGTCTCTATTTCATCTATATAGACACTCATATTTATTGCTAGTTGCTCTGAGCCAAATATTTGGCCATTTTTTAATGTAATTCTTAAATTTTTCTGCCACACATCCCAGCAAACAGAATTCTTATCAAGAGAAAATACACCTATATTTATATGTGGTGCGAATGCAAGTTTTCTAGATTTTTCTAATCCTATTTTTGATTTTAATGCATGTTTAAAGTTTTGAGATTTTATTATTGCCAGTTTTCCAAATACCCAATTCACTTTACTCATTATTCTGTAACCAGGCGTCATGGTTTGAGTAATTCCTAATTTTCCGTTCTCACATGCTTTAAAAAATAATTCTATTGCGATCCAGTCTTGAACCCATGCATCACAGTCAATCCATAGATATTTTTTATAATTGGGAAAATATTTTGGTAAAAACGCTCTTGAAACCTGGCTTTTTAACCATTCTTTATCTTTTACCTTAAGTTGATCAACCTCAATATCCCACTCAGCCTTTTTAATTTCGTCAACTTTACTATTTAATACTTTTAACTGTTCTTCTTTTAGTCCTGCATCTAAAATACAAATGCTAATATCTTGGGCTTGATTAAATTGTCTTATGGAGTCTATTAATTCGTTCAGTAGTTCAAAATAATTGGCATCAGCTAGTGAGACAATTACATTTTCTTTCATTTATAGAACGTCTTCATGATGATCAATGCTATTTTCATCGATCTTTTTATTTTTAATGATTTTAAAATAATGAATTGTGCTGACTGGTACCATTAATAGATAAAGTAATCCAGAAATAATCATTGTGTTGAAAGTATAAATTAGCAGTAATCCAAAATATAAAACCACAACTAACAATAAAAAAATTGTTGCGCTTCTAGGAACGACAATTTTTTTTAATGAGTATGTTGGAATCTTGCTAATTAATAAAATTGAAATAATAATAAATAAAGCTGGCACAATAATATTATAATCTAGATTAAAGAACTGAACTTCACTGAGACTATATATTAATGGCATGAGAACTAGAATGCCGCCTGCTGGTGAAGGTATTCCTTCAAAGAAATTATCCTTCCAAGAAGATTCTACTGCAGAATTAACATTAAATCTTGCTAATCGTAATGCTACACAAATTATGTAAATTAAAGCTATTAACCATCCTAATCTTCCAATTTCGTTAAGGGACCAAAAATACATTATAAATGCCGGTGCCACTCCAAAACTTATAACATCTGTTAATGAATCTAATTCTTTACCAACTTTTGAAGTGCCTTTTATTAATCTGGCAATTCTGCCATCTAACCCATCAATGACTCCAGCAATTACTACCGCTATTATTGCTAATTCGAATTTGCCATCAAAAGCAAATTTAATAGATGTTAACCCAATGCAAACACCCACTAAAGTTAATATATTTGGAAGAATTACTCTTGAGTTTTTATTAGATACTAATTTAATATTTTTTTCAGATTGTTCCATATAACTATCTTTTTGCTATCAATGTTTCTCCTGCAATGGTTTTTTGATTTATTTTTACAAGAGGTTCATAATTTTCAAAATATAGATCTGCTCTACTACCAAATCTGATCATTCCTATTCTTGATCCTTGTTCTAATTCTTCATCTACAGATGTTTCGGTTACAATCCTTCTGGCAATTAATCCTGCGATTTGAACTACTATTATATCCTCACCTTGTGAATTTTTTATTTTATAATAGTTTCTTTCGTTATCTTCGCTTGCCTTATCCAAAGATGCATTAAAAAACTTTCCTGGCTTATATAATATTTCAGAAATTCTTCCCGAACATGGTGTTCTGTTTACATGGCAATCAAAAACGTTCATAAAGATGCTTACTTTTTTAAATTTTTTATTTTCTAAACCTAGTTCTTTTGGGCCTTCAGTCTCTAATACTTGCAAAACTATTCCATCTGCTGGACTAGTAAGATAGTTATCGTCTCTTATTGAAATTCTTTCTGGATCTCTAAAAAAATAATAGCACCAAATTGTAAGGATCAACCCTACAAAACCTAAAAAACCACTTATAAAATAAAGTATGATTGTAGTTAAAACGAAAATTACAATAAATTTGTATCCTTCGTTGTGAATTTTTGGAAAAATTTTATCTAACATAATCGCCAAACCATTAATTTTGAGTTAATATGTATACAAAAAGAATAAATTCAACTATTAAGATATGTCAATAAATGAGCAAAATTAAGGTAAAAAACCCTATCGTTGAGCTAGATGGTGACGAAATGACTAGAGTCATATGGGAGTTTATAAAGAACAAGCTAATTCTTCCCTATGTAGATTTGGGCATTGAATACTATGATCTTGGCATGAAGAGTAGAGACAATACTAACGATCAAATAACTATAGATTGCGCAAAAGCAATAAAGAAAAATGGAGTTGGTATTAAATGCGCAACAATAACCGCTGATGAACTGAGAGTAAAAGAATTTAATTTAAAAAAAATGTGGAGATCTCCTAATGGAACAATAAGAAATATTATTGGGGGAACTGTATTTAGAGAACCAATTATATGTAAAAATATTCCAAAACTTGTTCCGTCTTGGACAGACCCATTAATTATTGGAAGACATGCTTTTGGAGATCAATATAGAGCAACTGATTTTTTAGTTCCTGGAAAAGGCAAGCTAGAAGTTAAATGGACTTCTGAAGATGGAAAAGATCAAAAAAATTATGAAGTTTTTAATTTTCCAGGGCCTGGAATTGCATTATCAATGTACAACTTAGATAAGTCTATTGAAGACTTTGCAAGATCTTGTTTCAATTATGGTTTGATAAAAAAATGGCCAGTTTATCTTTCAACAAAAAATACAATATTAAAAAAATATGATGGAAGATTTAAAGATATCTTTCAAAAGGTATTTGATGAAGATTTTAAAAGTAAATTTGAAAAAAATAATATAACTTATGAACATAGATTAATTGATGATATGGTTGCTTGTGCAATGAAATGGAGTGGAAAATATATTTGGGCATGTAAAAACTATGATGGAGACGTCCAATCCGATACTGTAGCTCAAGGATATGGTTCATTAGGTTTAATGACTAGTGTTTTGCTAGCACCTGATGGCAGAACAATGGAGGCAGAGGCAGCTCATGGAACTGTAACTAGGCACTTTAGACTGCATCAACAAGGAAAGGAAACTTCAACAAATCCAATCGCTTCTATTTTTGCTTGGACTAGAGGATTGGCCCATAGAGGAAAATTAGATAGTAATGATGAGTTAATAAAATTTTCAAATACATTAGAAAAAACTTGTATTGATTGCGTAGAGAACGGATCTATGACCAAAGATCTTGCTATATTAGTTGGGCCCTCAACAAAATACCTTACAACAAATCAATTTCTTGATGAAATTGATCGTAGTTTGCTAAAACAATTAAACTAACGATTTAATTTTTCCAAAG
>Ga0209404_10001477_pt1 | contig 15754 bp, 18 predicted proteins | sample TroAtlMetagenome_2_FD_187447 | JGI IMG/M metagenome (GOLD analysis project Ga0209404, IMG submission 187447) | Marine eukaryotic phytoplankton communities from Atlantic Ocean - Tropical Atlantic ANT8 Metagenome (SPAdes) (version 2) | ecosystem: Environmental > Aquatic > Marine > Oceanic...
AGTAATACTTTTTAGAATTTTTAGAATTATTAGACCATTCGAAACCGGTCTTGTTGAAAGATTGGGTAAATACAACAGACAGGCAACACCCGGTCTAAATATTGTTATTCCAGGTCTTGAGAGAATAATTATTGTTGATATGAGGGAGCAAGTCATTGACGTTCCTCCACAAGAAGTTATTACTAAAGATAACGTTACAATTACTGTTGATGCTGTAATTTACTATGAGCCAACAGACCCTAAGAAGCTTGTTTACAACGTTGGAGACTTCATCCAAGCTGCTACCAAATTAGCTCAAACAAACCTAAGAAACGTAGTTGGTGATTTAGAGTTAGACTCTGCGTTAACTTCTAGAGAAACAATTAACACACAGTTAAAGCTTATTCTTGATGAAGCAACTGATAAATGGGGAACAAGAGTTGTAAGAGTTGAAATTCAAAGAATTGATCCACCACAAGATGTTCAAGATGCAATGAATAAAGTTATGAAAGCTGAGAGAGACAGAAGAGCGGTAGTTACTGAGGCCGAGGGTGAAAAGAGAGCCGCTATTCTTACTGCTGAAGGTAACAAAGAATCTCAAGTCTTAGATGCAACAGGTGAAGCAGAGGCTTTAAAACAAGTTGCGGATGCTCAGAAATATGAAAAAATTGCAATTGCTGAGGGTGAAGCTGAAGCAATAGAAAAAGTTTTTGCTGCTATTCACAAAGGCGACCCTACAAATGATTTAATTGCTATTAAATATTTAGAGTCACTAGAAAAAGTTGCGGAAGGTAATGCAACAAAGATATTCTTACCAGCAGACCTTTCTGCAACACTTGGTAGTATTGGTGCAATTTCAGAGTTATTTAAAGATGATAAATCTGAAGAAAAAAAAGAATCAGAAGAATCTACTGAAGAATAAATAAGCTCCAATAAGAATAAGACAAAACCCGCTTACGTTGTTAATTAATTTTTTTGATTTTAATGATGAACTACCAAAAAAATAGCTGCTTAAAAAAGCATATGTAATATCAGCAACAAGATTAACTCCAATAGTTAAAGTTCCTAAATAAATGAGTGATTGAAATATGCTTGATTCACTTTCGACAAATATTGGCAAAACTGATAAATAGAAAACCCACATTTTTGGATTAAGTAGATTTAACTTCATGCCAGCTTTAAATGATTCTGAAGTTACTTTAGGCGCATCTATTTCAATTTCAGCTCGAATTGTTTTGACTCCTTTGTATATGATGTAAATTATTCCAACTATGTAAATGGAAGTCAATATTCCTGGAATCAAGTTGAATACAAATGCAACGACAGTTGCTGTAATTAAAGTTATAAAAACTCCTCCAGTTGCTGCACCAGCTGCTACTTGTAATCCATTTTTTCTACTTTTTTGTACTGACTCATTTACTATTAAGGCAATTATCAGACCCGGACTAAAAGCTACACTTATTTGCAGAATAAGAAATTCAATTGTTGAACTACTTGAAATCACTAAGTAAGACTTTGTTTTAAAAGGCTGTAAAACTTATCTCCGTGACAACGTTGCACAACACGTACTTTAGGAGCATCAGGTTCAAGATTAAGAAAATCAAGAACACAACCTCCCCTTGTCATTCCATCTCTTGTATCAACACGAACATTAACATCTACAGATTCACTGATAATATCATTGTCTAAATAAACAGCCATAGCCAGAGGATCAGGTAGGTCATAGCTATCAGTTCCAAATATATCTTTCATCATTTCCCTAAGGACAACTTGAATATCATTAGTGAATGTTGAATACTTTGTTCCAATTGCGTCTATTTCTTTAATCTTATCTGAATCAATCATTGCATCATATAAAGATGGGTCCCAACCAATGACTGTTATAGGAATTCCAGAATTGAGCACAATGTCTGCTGCTTCAGGATCAACCCAGAAATTATATTCAGCAAATTTTGTCACATTACCAAGAGCATTTGAACTGCCACCCATAATGTAGCAGTGTTTTATTTTTGAAAGCTTATCTGAATTATTTCTTACAAGTTCTGCAATATTTGTTAAAGGACCAAGCGTAACAATTTCAACTTCCTCTTCACTATCTAACACCATTGAGTAAAACTCCTGTGCAGTTTCTTTTTCAATATTATTTCCTTCAGGTTTAATTCCAATATCACCAAGTCCATCAACTCCATGAACATGTTGAGCTGAAGTAGAATAGTTTTCATAGCTCAGAGCGATTTTGTTCGCTTCATCTGTTTTATATACTTCTACGTAATCTCTTTCTAAGGGTTTGCTAGCTCCTCTATAAATAGGAACGCTTACATCACAAAGTTCGTTTACAAAAATAGTATTTAAAAGACCTTGCTCAAGGGGCACATTTCCTGAAACAACAGTTACACCAAGGATATCTTTTTCTGATAGGTTTCGATACGCCATTAAAATTGCAACTGCATCATCAGAGCCTGTATCTGCATCAATAATTAACTTTGTCATGATGTTCTAACTTTTTTAATTTCTGGGATACCCTGTGTCATAACTACATCACAGTCCTTATACTCATTTGCTATTTGGTTGCCCGTAATAATAAGAAGTTCCAGTAGGGATTCCTTTTTACCAGAGGATGAGCCAAATGTTGGAGGACTATTTTTATACTCTTTTTTAATAACTTCAAATAACTCTATTGATTCAGATTTATTAAATTTTTCACTCAACTTTTTTCTTGTAGTTACTTCAAAACTTTTTCTATGTCTTCTTGGAAGTTCAAATTGCATAAATGTATTCTAACTAATTTATTTCTTTCTTTTGTAGTGATACTTCATAATCTTCAGAGTATTTAACAGTATCAATTTCGTAAAAATTAAATTTTTTGTGAAATTCAAAAGATGAAATATTTATTGATGGCAATAAGTTAATTTCTGCAGTCAAACTTGTGATAGAGTTATTTTTAGAAAAATCAACTATATTTGAATAAAGCTGACTACCTAATTTCTTATTTCTATATTCTGTATCTACTGCAATTCTGTCAATGTATAAAAAGTTACTAACCCTGTTACTAATTTCTCTAAAGTTTTTGTGGTCTATTTGCTCCATATATGATTTAGTTATTTCACTATCTAAAAAACAGATTACAAATCCAACTACTTGATCTTTAAAAAGAATACATTCACTGTAGTCAGAATTTTCTAATGAATTAGTTAATCCTTTTAATGATCTAGAACCCACATTAGGAACATTTTTCTCATTCAACTCATGACATTTTTGAATAGTATTTGTATTTATAGGTTCAAATATAAAATCTTTCATACCTAGGAATATACATTTAATGTATAAAAATGTAAACTAGTCCTATGTCTCAAACGCAGATTTTAATGAGTTCACCTGAATATTTTAAGGTAGAGTATTCAATTAATCCATGGATGGTAAGCGGAACTCAGATAGATTTAGAACTGGCTAAGCACCAGTGGGAAAATCTAAAATCAACAATTGAAAATGCTGGTGCAGAAGTAAAAGTTGTTCCACCAAATGAAAATTATCCAGATTTAGTATTTACAGCAAACTCAGGAATAATTAATAAAAATGATGTACTCATTGCAAATTTTAGATTTGAAGAAAGAAGAGGAGAGGAAGAGCTTTATAGTAACTGGTTTAAAGACAACGGTTACAACGTAAGTCGGATACCTTCTGAATTTAAATTTGAGGGAAGGGGAGATGCGTTTGTTTATGGAGATTACTTGGTTGGCTCATATGGAATAAGAAGTGACAAAGACGCATTATTGTACATAGCTGATGCGTTTGAATTAGAACCTGTCATTGTTGAGCTAGCTCAGGAGAAATTTTATCATTTAGATACTTGTTTTCAAAACCTTCCTTCAGGAGACGCCATTTTTTATCCTGATGCTTTTGTAGATAAATCATTAAGCAGTTTTCAAAGCCTGTTCAATTTAATTCCAGTAACAGAACATGATGCTAATAAGTTAGCTTGCAATGCAGTCGTGGTAAACAATACAGTAATTTTCCCTAGTGAAGATATTGAAGCAATCAGTACAATAGAAAAACTTGGTTTACAAGCAGAAGTTGCAGATGTATCTGAATTTCTTAAATCTGGTGGAGCATGCCAGTGTCTCGTCATAGCATTAAACTAAAAAATATATGTTTAAAAGATTATTTAAAATTATTTTTTGGCCTGTAAAAAAAATTATTTTACTTCCATTTAAATTCTTGTTTTATACCCTATTGATATTCACAGTCTTAATTTTATTTTTTCAATACAGAGCTGATTACGATGTTGACACAAGTCCACTTACCAAAATAGAATACGAGAATTGTATCGATGTGATTGATAGCTATGAAGTCTCTATAAATCTACTCTCTGAATATGTTCAAGAACTAGACAGCTATCAAAGAGAATTTCTTGAGGAGAGACTTCCAGATAACTTACAAATTCTTCTTGAGCCACAAACTATTGAACCCGATCAATTTGAAGGTATTAAAGGAACTCTAAGTACTTATTTGCAAGGTGGTAGAATTCCAGGCTTTAACGGTAAAGCACTGCTACCTCAAGCTGCAAGCTTATGTAGATCTGGATTAAGTTAAATCTAAAACAGTTGCGTTTGTAATCTTTATTAATGTTTCTGGTGATAGAAAAAATTTCGAAACCCTATTACCAGCACCAATAAAAACTTTTTCTCTATTTAACACTTTTTCATCTACAAATATTTTGATTTCTTCAGGTAAGCCCAAAGGACTTATGCCGCCATAGGTTTGTAAGGTTACAGTTTCTGCTTCTTCTTTAGATGCAAAACTTACTTTTTTTGATTCAATCGCTGCTTTAGCTTTATGATTTACATCTAATCTGCTTGACCCAAGAACACAGAACATTGCAAAGAATTCTTGAGGTTTTTTTGATTTAATTAAAATTGCGTTACAAGCATCTTCAATATCAAATCCATAGTGCTCAGAGAAATTTTGTGTATCTGAAAACTCATCAAGACATTCAAAAATTTCTAATTCATCTTTATGAGTTTCTAAAATTTTTGCAACAGTTTTATGAATTTCGACCATAAAGATTATGATATCTGAAAAATCATTAGTTACAATTCTTCTATGGATTTCAAAACGATAATCGAACCATTTAAAATAAAGTCTGTTGAATCTCTACCAATTACTACCCCAGAGCAGAGAAAAGAATTTTTAGAACGAGAACATTGGAATGTATTTGGTCTTAAGTCTCAAGAAGTGACAATAGATCTTCTTACTGATTCAGGAACTGGATCAATGTCTTCTGAGCAATGGGCAGCAATAATGCGAGGTGACGAAGCTTATGCTGGTTCACATTCTTGGCAGAGGTTTCATGAAGTAGTGTCGGACTTAACTGGATACAAGCACATAATTCCAACCCACCAAGGAAGAGCTAGCGAGAAAATACTAGCAACAATAACCTTAAAAGAGGGTGACATAATCCCTAGCAACAGTCATTTTGACACAACTAGAGCAAATTTTGAATTCGCCCAGGCAAATCCAATTGATTTACTTTGTGAAGAAGGATTAGATCTTTTATCACCTTCTCCTTTCAAAGGAAATATTGACCTAGAAAAATTGGAAGCTTTATTGTCAGGAAAAGATAGTGATAAAGTTCCTTTTGTATTGATGACAATAACAAATAACACAGGTGGTGGACAGCCAGTATCTATGGATAATCTAAAAAAGGTTAAAGCCCTTTGCGAAAAATATAACAAAATGTTTCTGCTTGATGCTTGTCGTTTTGCGGAAAATGCTTGGTTTGTATCACAACGAGAAGACGAATATAAAGATGTAGAAATAAGAGACATTGCAAAAGAGGCGTTCAGACTTGCCGATGGTTGTACAATTAGCCTTAAAAAGGATGGCTTTGGAAACATTGGTGGCTTGCTCGCATTAAATGACGATAGTCTTGCAGAAGCAGCAAGAAATTTATTAATCCTTACAGAGGGATTTCCAACATACGGAGGTCTTGCGGGTAGAGATTTAGATGCATTAGCACAAGGTTTGAAGGAAATAACTGATAGGCACTACCTTGAGTATCGAGCTAGGTCAATATCTTATCTTGGTGAAAAAGCTTTAAGTTTTGGAATTCCAGTTGTTCAGCCTGCTGGTGGGCATGCTTTATATATTGATGCAAAGACTTATTTACCAGATATACCACCGCATGAATATCCAGGTCATGCAATTGCATGTGAAATATATTTGTTAGGTGGAGTAAGGGCAGTTGAGTTGGGCACTTTAGCTTTTGGGGTAGCTGGAGAAAATGGACAGCCAGATAAACCTGCAACGCATGAATTAGTTAGACTTGCTGCTCCACGAAGAACTTACACACAGAGCCATTTTGATTATGTTGCGGAAGTTTTAGAAAAGTTAGCTGAGAAAAAAGATAAGTTAAAAGGATATAAGATTACTGAACAGCCACAATTCCTCCGACACTTTACAGCCAAGCTTGAACCTTTAAAATAAACTAGATGAAAAAATTCGTTATTTTATTTTTAATATTTTTCGCATTCTGTGGGGAAACTTCTACTGATAATGAAATTAATGATTCAACTACCACTTCTCTAGAAACATTAGAGGTTACTACTGAAAGTGAGCCTGAGTTATATGTGATGTTAATGTGGCATCAGCATCAACCGTTTTATACAAAGAATGATGATGGTTACTACACAAGGCCGTGGGTGAGAGTTCACGCTACAAAAGATTATCTTGATATGGTTGAGTTAGTTGCTGATTATCCGGACATGAAAGCAACATTCAACCTCACACCAGTACTACTTAGGCAACTTGAAGATTTTTCAAATGGTGCAAAAGATCTATATTGGTTTTACACAGAAATAAATGCAGATGATCTTACAGAAGAAGATAAAGCTTTTATTGTTTCACGTTTTTTTGATACAAATCCAAAAGTTATCGCTCGATTTCCAAGATATGTTGAACTCAGAAATACAAATCAGAATTGGTCTACATGGACAAATCAAGATTTTAGAGACTTACAAATTTTGTTTAATCTTGCTTGGACAGATCCTAAATATCTTTCACAAGAACCATTACAAGATTTAGTTTCAAGAGGTAGAGATTTTACTGAAGAAGATAAGACCACTCTTTTAAATAAACATTCAGAGTTGATTGATAGGGTAATTCCAACACATGCAGAATTATGGAAAACCGGCCAGATAGAAATAACCACTACACCTTATGCCCACCCAATTCTTCCTTTAATATTTGATACAAATTTGGCAGCAGTTGGAGACATAGGAGCAGAATTACCAACTAATAGATTTAGTAAACCAACTGATGCAGCTATTCAGGTTGAGAAAGGATTGGATTTAGCAGAAAAGCTTTTAGGTCAAAGACCTTCAGGAATGTGGCCAGCTGAAGGAGCAGTATCACAGGAAGTTTTAGGCATGTTTGCAAAAGAGGGAATCAAGTGGATTGCTACCGGAGAACATGTTCTATCAAAATCGTTAGACATTCCAACTTTTAAAAGAAACACAAAAGGCATTGTGACAAATCCTGAAGTACTTTATACACCCTGGTATGGACAATTGAACAGACAAGATGATGTTGCTATTTTCTTTAGGGATCTATCTATTTCTGACCAAGTTGGATTTACCTATAGCGGCATGTCACCTGAATTAGCAGTTGCCGATATGATGAAGGCCTTAGAAGCTGCAAGGGAAGTTAGCGTCACAATGGATAAACCATTAGTTGTATCAATTGTTTTAGATGGTGAAAATGCTTGGGAACATTATCAAAATGATGGAATAGATTTCCTAAGTTTAATGTACGAAACACTTACAACTACAGACTGGTTAAAGACAACAACTCCAACAGAATATATTGAAAAGTACGGACCTCAAATTGAGAAATTAGATAGAGTATTTCCTGCATCTTGGTTTCAGCCAAATTTTGCTACTTGGATAGGCGAGACTGAAGAGACCTATGCATGGGATTATCTACAAAAAACTCGAGCCTTTTATGATCGATCAAATGCATCTGGTGACTATACAGATGAACAACTCGAAGAAGCATTTGACTTTATGCTATTAGCAGAAGGTTCTGATTGGTTCTGGTGGTATGGAAGTGATCAATCAAGTGGTAATGATGATTATTTTGGTTCAGCATATAGAAATCTCTTAAAAAATGTTTACACATCACTTGGTGAAAAACCACCAGCATATTTAGATATCCCAATTATTTCTCCTGCAGCTCAACTGTTTGATAAGCCGTCAGAGTCAATTTTGGACTCAAACCAAGCATTACTTGTTAACGGGTCAACAAACTCCAATATTTGGACTAATGCTGGAGTAATTGAAACTTCTGATATTATTTCAAAAATACAATATAGATTTTCAGATGAACATTTGTATGTGTCTATACAGAAGTCATCTTCCTCAATGCAGGAATCTAATCCTTGGATGAATACGGATTTAGATATATATATAGAAAGCCCATCAAGAACAAAAATAAGGAGATCTTCAGTCCCATCTAAAGATGGTGAGAGTTCAATCCAACAATTCTTAGGAATTGAAACTACTCAAGCTATATTTCATAGTGGTGAAAAACTTAAAGACGGCTCCTATTTTACATGCACCAAGAGAGACTTACCAAATGAGGGCAGTGTCAAAGAGGAAACTTTCTCTACAGCGTGCTTAACTAAAGAAACCACTGAGATTTCTTCATCTGGAAATGAGTTATATCTTAAAATTCCATTAGGTGAGCTTGGTTCACTTAGCTTTGGAGATAAAATAAAGTTTCGATTCTACTCAGATATTTTTAACGATTTTATTGAGCCTTCAAGGCCTTTGGCATTATTTGTTCCTGAAGTTTCAAATGTTGAATTATTTTTAGACATTACTGATCCAATTAAAGATGACCATGGCGAGGGAACATATACTTACCCAGTTGATGGTGTATTTATACCGGGAAGTTATGATTTTGAAGGCTTTTCAGCAGGTATTGCTGATGGCAGCCTTATTATGAATTTTGATATTTTAAGTGCTGTAAAAAATCCATGGGGATCTCCAAGAAGTCTTTCTGTTCAAACTATTGATGTATATATTGATAAAGACTTTGGGTCTAATACTGGAGTAAAACAGCTAGGAAACTATAGATTTGCAAAAATGCCAGATGGATCTGGTTGGGAATATCATATCGTAATAGAAGGGTGGGAACCACAGATTTGGAAGTCACTACCAAGTGGAGAGTCAGAATTAGTGACTAATCAATTTGATATTGTTGTTGTACCAGACAAAGGTGTAATTGTTGTAAAGATTGATATTGAAAATCAGCTTGGTGGTGGAAATCCTGAACAATGGCACTATGGAATAATTATGATGTCTCAAGATGGCTATGGACCTAATGGCTCAAGGATTAGAGAAATTAACTCATCAGCAGAACAATACAGGGGTGGTGGAGCACAAAATGTTATTAATCATCCAAATATTTTTGATGTTATTTTTCCTGAAGAAGGAGTTCAGGAAGAATTTTTAAGCTCATATGGTAATTACGAAGGATCAGTAGATGACATTCCAACTGATCTACTTGCAAGCATTCCTTTAGTAAGTAAAGTTCCTTAATATAGTGAAATAGATGAAAAAAATTAATTGGCCTCGTTTAGCAGTAGTTACTTGGTTTTTTGCCTTCGGAACTGGTGTGTGGGCAGATATGCCTAACCCAATAAATTTATCAAATGTTCTAGCATTTCTTGCTTTTGCTGCATTTTCTATTTATTACTTTAAAACCAAATAAGAAAGTTATTTATCTTCGTTTTGAAGTTTCTGCTGCTTTATGGGACTTAATCCAGTTTCTTTTTTTTGGTTATATGCTTTATCAAAGACTTCTAATTGCCAACCAGACATCCTAGACCTATTAATTTCAATTACTTGTTTTTTTTCTTCATCTGTATATTTGGACCACTTCGCTATTTCAGGAGTAGTTCTTGCACACCCATAACACAAGTCACTATCTGGATCTGTTACACATACGCTTATACACGGTGAGGGAATTGTCATAATGAGATTTTAATGCTTTTGCAGTACTTTAATTAATTCATTTGTTGCTATCTTTAATGAGCTTTTAGGGTTATTGAGGCCCTCAGGTCCACACTGAAAGTAGTCTGTAAAAACATTTTCATTATTTGCTGCATATTGACCACCCAAAAAATACATGTGTCCTTCAAATTTTTTCAATAACTCCCCAATTATTTTCCCCTCGAGAGATGAGTCATCAAATTTTCCCTCACAAAATATACCGATATCGTAATTTTCTAACTGTTCAACTAAATTGGTTTCTTCTATAAAGTACTTTGCTCCACTTACTATTTCACATCCAAGTATCTGATGTAATGTAAATGTTAAACCTCCAGCTGCTCCTGAGTACATTTCGTTTGGATTTAAACCCAAAGCAAGTTCGTTATCTATAAGAGTTATCAATCTCTCAACTTCTAACTTATGTTTTTCTATATCTTTTTTAGACAAACCTTTTTGAGGTCCAAAAACATCAAAAGCTGAGTTTTCACCAAGAAGAGAAATATTTGTATCACTTAAAACCTTAAGCGCTATATCAGAGTTAAAATCTGTTGTTTTGATGCTATCTATAAAAGGAAAATCTTGAGGAACGGGATCAACAATAGTTTCACCATTAGAAACAAATTCCATACCCAGCTTGCTCAATAATCCAATGCCAAAATCTATAGTTTTTGAACCACCTGTTCCAAGGATTTCTGTTTTTAGAATAACTTCATATAAGCATCCAGAACTGACTGTCATAGATTCCTTGTTAGAGTCAATACCGATTAATTGAGCAGACTCAAAAAAAACACTATCGTTTACATTTAAAGATTCAACTTCAGATAATGAACTTTCACAATTTAATGTTTCAAAACGTTCTTCTATTTGAAAGTTGTAACTCTTAAAGATTTCCGAACTTTCTTGCCCACCATCAGTCACACTAAAGAAGTCTGCTTTAATACCTGAATCCAAAAACTTATCTTCAACAATTTCAAGCACTTCTAGGGCACTTAATGTGCCAGAAAACTTATCACTAAAAACAGCAATATTCATGTATGTATTTTATTTAATTCTTAGTAAGTTGCCAGTTTATTTAAACTAGGAAAGTATGAAAATAGGATTTTTAAAGGATGTTGATGGATATAGGGCTCCAATACACCCTGAATCTATTGATAAATATTCATTAGATGTTCATTTGGAGAAAAATATATTTGATTACCTAAATTATGCAGATTCTTCCCAAGACAACGTAAAAAATATATCTAATTTAAGTGATTTAGACATTGTTGCCTGTGTAGAAAATATTGAAGATAAAACAATTAAGGAACTTAAAGAAGGGGCAGTTCTTATTGGTATATTTGATTTTGAAAAGATTGAAGAAATTAAAAACTTAAGGCCTGATATCAAAATATTAAGCTTTTTCAAACTTCCTAGAATTTCAAGAGCTCAGAATTTAGATGCTCTCTCTTCTCAAGCAAACTTGCTTGGATACGCCTCAGTCTTACGAGCAGCAAAAGAAACATCAGATGTAGTACCAATGATGACAACTGCAGCAGGAAATATCCAACCATCTAAAGTCTTGATTTTAGGTGTTGGGGTTGCAGGTCTTCAGGCAATTGCAACTGCAAAAAGACTTGGAGCTAGGGTGTGGGCTTTTGATATTAGAAAAGAGGCCAAGGATCAAGTGGAGTCTCTAGGTGCAAAATTTGTTGAAGCAAGTACTGAAGCTCAAGATAGCGTATACGCACAAGAAGTCTCAGAAGAAGAGAATCAGAAAATTCAAGAGGCATTAAAGAAACAAGTAATTGATAGCGATATTGTTTTAACTTTTGCTCAAATACCAGGAAAGAAAGCACCTGTCTTGATTGAAAAGTCAACTGTTGAAAACATGAAAGAGAATTCTGTAATTATTGACTTAGCTGCTGGTACAGGTGGAAACTGTGAAGGTACAGAGGTAAACAAAGTTGTTGAGATTAATGACGTAAAGATAGTTGGTGAAACAGATATCTTAAACACTGTAAAACATGCAGCTACAAAGCTGTACTCAGAGAATGTAAGAAACTTAATAGAACTGTATATAGAAAATAGTGACGATGAGATTTTTGTGGAGATGAGTTCGTAATGGAGGCAACATTCTTACTGACATTGTTGATAACGTTTTTAGCAAGCTTTATTGGATACGAACTTATATCTAAAATTCCACAGACATTACACACTCCTTTAATGTCTGGTTCAAATGCTATTTCTGGAATTACATTAATTGCAGCAATTCTCATATACCCAGAAGTAGGAGATTCTCAATTACTTAAAATTATCATTTTAGTTGCAATAGCATTTGCAACTCTCAATATTGTTGGCGGGTTTTCAGTGACTGGTCGAATACTAGAAATGTTTAAGAAAAATGATTGAAATAATACTACTTGTCTCATCTGTTTTATTTATCTTTGCTTTGAAGCTATTTGGAAGACCTTCAACAGCACATAGGGCAAATACCTTTGCAATGTTAGCCATGGCACTAGCTGTCTTTAGTGCTTTTAATTTTGATTTTTCAAAATATGATTCTGCTTTTTACATCACAATTGTTGTTTCTGGATTACTTGGAGTTTTAATATCAAAACGAGTTCAGATGACACAAATGCCAGAACTAGTTGGTTTATTTAATGGTTTTGGTGGAGGAGCTTCTGGTGCAATTGCCTATGTTGAGCTTTCTGGTAGTTCCTTACCAATTTCTGTTGTTTTTGTAGCTATCTTTTCAATGGGTATCGGAATGTTTACTTTTTCGGGAAGCCTTGTTGCAGTAATGAAACTACGTGGCAAACTAAATAACTTCAATAAAAAATTAGCAGATATATTTTCAGTATTTTTCCCTACGATCTTAGTAATTCCGGCAGTTTTAAAAATGGATGACCTTTTAATGGAATTTATTATCTTGGTTGCAATAATTTCTGGAGTTATAAGAGTTGCCGTCATTGGTGGAGCAGATATGCCAGTTGTCATAGCATTCTTAAACTCGCTATCTGGAATTGCTGCAATGTCAGCAGGGTTTATTGTAAATAGTATTATTTTGATCGTAGCTGGCGCCTTAGTGGGCGCATCAGGAATAATTCTTACACTACTCATGTGTGCTGCAATGAATCGTACGCTTCGAGACGTTCTTAAAGGTGGTTTTGGAACTACGACTATTAACAATGAATATGAAAAAGATCCAATTAGTACTTCGCCAGAAGATGTTGCAATCCAGCTAAGCTATGCGGAATCTGTAGTTATTGTTCCAGGATATGGAATGGCAGTAGCTCAAGCACAGGCAGCAGTTAAAGAATTAACAAATACCTTAAAAGATAAAAACATTGAAGTGAAGTTTGCTATTCACCCAGTTGCTGGAAGAATGCCCGGCCATATGAATGTACTTTTAGCTGAGGTAGATATTGACTATGAAGATATGTTTACCCTAGAGGATATAAATTCTGAGTTTTCCTCAACGGATGTTGTAATAGTTGTTGGAGCAAATGATGTTGTAAATCCATTGGCTAGAACTGATGAAGACTCTCCAATATATGGCATGCCAATACTTGATGTTGACTTAGCAAAACAAGTCATCGTGATAAAAAGATCTATGTCACCTGGCTATGCAGGTATTGCAAATCCACTATTTATAAATGACAATGCAAAAATGCTTTTTGCAGATGCAAAAGAAGGCTTGGAAAATATTATTAAGTCTTTTGAATTAGTTTAGATAGACTAAGGTTCTCATATGGAGTTCTACGATATAGGATTTATAATTGCCGCTATTACAACTTTATTTTATGGTAAAACAATAGATTGGAAAAGTCCTAAAACATATAAAGTTGCAGTCCTTACTCTTTTAGCTATAGGTCTTTGCGTAGGGGCACTCTATTTATTAGATATATGAGGACATTTGAATGATTAACGGTGATTATTTAGCTATAGAGAGACCTCTGCTTTACTTGCATATCTTGGCTGGGTTTATTTCTTTGGGTATTGCATATTTTCTTTTGTTTATTAAGAAAGGCAATAAAAGACATAAAAAATTAGGGATGATTTATGTATATGGGATGTCAACTATTTTTGTGACAGCAATTCCACTAAGTTTGCTCGGTGAGTTTAACCCATTTCTTTTTGTTATTGCTGTCTTTTCTTTTTACTTAGCATTTTCGGGATATCGTCAGGGAAGAGATAGAAATGGAGCACGCGAGAAAATAGATAAAGTACTAGGTGTATTCATTACTGCTACAGGCGTTCTTTTTTATTTTATGGCTGTAAGTTTATTTTTAGTCAAAGATTCTATGTGGATTACTTCTGTTCTTTTTGGATCTATAGCTTTAGTTTTAGGTATTAATGATTTTCGTCGCATGAAGATAGTCGAGCGACCAAATTTTTATGACAGAACTAATCTTCATCTAAATCTTATGCTTGCTGGAACTATTGCTACCACGACGGCGTTTATTGTGACTATAGAGCCTTTTGCTACAATTTGGTTTAACTGGGTTGCCCCAACTATTGTAGGAACTCCAATTATTATTTATTTCTCAAAAAGAGAGTTAGCTAAAAAGACTACTTAATTGCTTTTGCTAAGTTAAGAACGTCTCTCATTGTTTTGACAATCTCATCAGCTTTGTAATATTTTCTAAATAAGACTTTTCTCGAATTTACAAATGCATCCTCTACTCTTAGTCTTCTTAGATTTTTCTTTGACGTTTCTATAAGTTCTTCATTTCGTTTTATAAACAGGTCTGTCAGATACTCATCATCTCCATCAAACTCACCTCTCCAGTTAATTTTTAATCCCATATCAAAGCTTTCTGGAAAATAAGCAAAGAAAGAGACATATGTTGTTGAGGACTTACCGTGACTTCTTGTATAGACTTCCACTTCACAGTTATATCCATCTAATTCGCCAAATATTCTTTTCTTTCTGAATATGTTTTTAGAGGGTATATAAGTAAAACCTAAAGTTTTTGAAGCAGTTGAAAGCGCATTATTTATTCTTTTATTTGATGCAATAATTAGCCATATAATTCCAACTATAAATAAGCCTGGTATTGCAATTGCAATAACTTTTTCCATGATTTCATTGTATAAACATATTGTCTCTTTAGCTTTACAGCGTTAATTTATATCTACTTTAAGACCAGATATCCACTCTTCATTGCTCATACCACTACAGTAGTAACTTGTATTGTTTGCGCTCACACCTGGTGTTATCGTTACACCCGCAGCAGCTGCCTTCTGCTCAAATAAATCTAGAGAAGCCTGCACTGTCGTGACAGTCATGCTTCCTGAGTTATCAATACATAAACCAATTTTTGCACCACTTGGTAGAACATCTGCACCGATCAAATCCCACCAATCTGAGGTGCCTGAAACAGTTCCTCCAGAATTTCTTGAGACTCTAGCATGGAATGTTGTCCCAGCAGAAAGTTCATTAATAAAGGCAGTCGGTATATTAATATCAGAATTTACTCCATTGGGAGTTGATCTATTTAAATTGTAAGTGTTATATGGCTCTAGCAAGTGAAAGCATCTGTCTGGATAAGAATTTCTAAAATTGGTCCATTGGGTAGTCATTTGAGTTATTCCCTGGTTATCGTCTTCATCAATAACAGCAACAACCCATCGGTTAGCATTTGTAGATGAGTTTCCACAATTTGCAAGTTTTACTGACACTGCATAGGTCCAGTTGAACTGTGTAGCAGCTGTATTGTTAGTGCTAAATGCGTTAGTAA
>Ga0209404_10001479_pt1 | contig 15743 bp, 4 predicted proteins | sample TroAtlMetagenome_2_FD_187447 | JGI IMG/M metagenome (GOLD analysis project Ga0209404, IMG submission 187447) | Marine eukaryotic phytoplankton communities from Atlantic Ocean - Tropical Atlantic ANT8 Metagenome (SPAdes) (version 2) | ecosystem: Environmental > Aquatic > Marine > Oceanic | place...
TGCACCATCGAATAATAAGCCATTTTACTTATATTCTCCACCTTGCTCCCTCGATTATTAAGTAAGTCCGATGCCGCTTTCTGTGTTAACCTTAAATATTGACTAGGGGTATTAGCGAAAGCTAAAACTATTCTACCCAGGTTGCTAGCCTGTTGCATGCTAATTCTTTGAGCCTTACTAGACTGTTGAGAAGCTTCAGCAATATCCATGAAATCTATATAAGCCTTTTTTTCAGCTTCCTTAGTAGACATTCCTTCTTTAACATATTTTTTTATTCTGTTTCTATAGAACGTAGCTCCACCTGAAGCAATAGCAAAACTATCCGCAAATTGAGTAGGTAAAAATCCTTTTTTTAATATATAATTTAAAGCGGCAGCTGCTTTATTTGTTTGGCCATGAACCGCATCTGCTATTTCAGATTCAGCTACGTTTAGTTTAATCCCTTGTCTTCTGTCAACTAAATAATCTGAATTCATTAATTTTGAAAAATCTTTCCAATATTGAGGTTGGTTAGCAAAAGCTTTTCCAGCAGCTAAAAGATTGTTGTCTTTCCAGTTAACAAAATTAGCAGCTGATATAGTTTGAAGAACCGCTGACCTTGTGTTAAAAAACATTACAGTACCAACAGAATTGTTTACATAATCTAACACCCTACGCTCTAACGCATTTCCAGAATCGGGATTAAAAAATAATCTATTTTTACCAGCTTTTATTCTAGCTAAGGAGTTTTCTAAAGCTTGTCGATATTTAGTACCAAAAGCTGCTTCTAGTTTGTTTAAGTTTTTTTCACTGAATATAGTTTCTGCATTATCCAAAAAAGGTTTTAAATATTCTAGTCTTTTAACACTTTGTATATTTTTTATTAAATCACTAGTAATAGAACCAATCTCCCAATATTTTCCAGGTTCTGCATAAGGAGTTCCTTTACCTAATAAAATTATTTCTTCAGCATAAGCTTCTAGTTTAGGATCTTTCTTTACAAAGTCGGTTAATAATTTTAAATCCGATTTAGAAATATTAGGTATAGTCATACCTTGTTTATCCCAAATATATGTTCTTACGGCTTGTTCTACACTCCAGGGTTCACCCTCTATGTTTTTCCTGAGGTTTCTAGGGGATATTTTAAGTTGTTTTTTTAACGCTCTGAAATTATTAGACATAGTAACTCTGTCTGTTGCTAAATTAGCTTCAGCTTGAGCTAGTGGTCGATAAAGATATTGCTCATAAAATTTCTTTTGGGTTTCACCTATTTTGCCTTTACCCAGAGTTCTATACATTAAACCCTCAAAATCTTGAGCTGATGAAGCTATAAGTTTAACTTTACCTGATTTAGCCCCAACAACAGCTGCTTTAGCTTTACTATAAACTTTTTCTTTACCAATGCCAGTTTTAACCTCTATTATTTCATTAAAAGCTAAATCTAAATCTTTAGAGGCATAGCTTTCAATTAGTTCTTCTTGATTAGTTTTATCTTTTTCTTTTAGCTTTTCTACTATTTGAAGATTAGATAGATCTTTTGTTTCTCCAATCTTTGCTTGTTTAGCTAATTTTTTGTTGCTATTTAAAGTGTTTAAATTTTCTTTTTTATTCTTTATAGCAGTTTGTAGTATTAATTTATTGGAGGCCTTGGGAAGAAATCCATATAAAGCTAAATCATCTATTAAATATTTCTCGCCTAATAATTTTGCAGTAGTATTAAATTCTTTAGCTGCATCTATTAGCATTTTATCATATAAAGTTTGTGTAAAATCACTTTCAACTGTTCTATATTTTTTTAAATTTTCAAAATCAAAAGTCATTCTATCTCTACCAGCTAAGTTTGTGGTTCCTCCAGCGCGGTCTATTACGTCTAAATATTTTTTATAAGACAAAACACCAGTATAATCTTTCGTTATTTCAGGACCCTCCTTCTTCCATCTGCCTTCAACAACAGCTGTTGCGGCATCAAACGATTGTTTTAAGGAAGATTTTAAATGTTCTATCTTTAATTTTTCTTTTTCTTTTTTGGTAAGTTTTTTGCTTGATTCAAATAAAACCGCCTCTACTCCAACCAACTGTCTTCCAAATCCCATAACTAAACTAGAGTTGTCAGCAGCGGTTTGAAAAATAAATTTAGCTCTATCTATAAATTCTTTTTTATTTTTAGAACTATATAACCATTCTTGTAAAGATGTTTGGAAAGCATTGTATAATTCTTTTTTTGCCTTATTATCTAACGAACTTACGGTTCTTTTTATTATATTAATTTTTTCTTGTTCAGTTTTAGCTTTTGTTAAAAGATTTTTAAAACTAGTTTTTTGTTGACCAATACCAGAGACTTTAAAATCTAAAAGACCCTCAAAAGCTTTAGTTATTTTACCTGTACCAAGAGCTTCTAACAATTGAGAGCTTTGATTTTTTATTACAGGAAATTCTGAAATCTTTTTACCAGTTTTTAAGTCGATTTTAGGTGTTCCAGTCACATTTTTTATATTTCTTCCGGTTGCGTAAGTTCCTGAACCTAGTGATTGTAGTAATGTTTCAAGTGTAACAACATTTGATAATTCTTTTGGTAATGTAGATGCATAAGACTTGGCTAGTTCAACTTGTTTAGTTATTCTATCAATATCATAGGTTTCTCTTATTTTTTTTCCATCTCTTTTTTGAACCTTCCTCATACCAGAACCAGTAATATCATCTAGTATTTCGTCTTTTAATACTTCTCCAAATTTTTCGGTTTTGATTTGGTTTTTACTTTTTTTCCATTTATTTGACAGATTTTTAAAGGTAGGATTTTCTGATTTTAGATCAATTCCTTCAGATTGTTTCTTTTCAAAAACATAACTATCAAGAATCCTTGTTTCTATAGGATATTTTGCTGAAGCTTCAAGAAATTTATTATCAGCCAACAAGCCAGCAGCAAGTTTAATTTTATTCACATTAAACTTTTTTGATGGAAGGTTTATATCAAGAGAAGCTAGAAAATCTGATTTACCATCAGCAATTTGTTGATACAGTGCTAGGTCTTCTTTAGTTACACTTTTTATCCTAGCAACGCTATTTAAAGTAGACTTTGCAGTTTCTTCTATTAAACCCTTAATCGCTGTCTTTTGATTTCTACTTGCTTTTGCCCCTTTATTTGCTCCAAATAATGCTAAAAATCTTTTCTCAACCTTAGGACTCCAAGGCGGTTTTACTTGTTCAGCTAAACCAGCTGTGGTACCTATTTCTTGGTTAACTCTTTCACCTTTTTCATATAAGTTTCTTACAATAACTGGTTTTATTTTAGTAGAGGTTTTTAATCCAACTGCCCTTTTTTTAGCAGCATAAGGAAGCATATTATAAAGCGTTTTAGCATTTTCTCTTATAAATTCTTTTTGAGAATCTATAGTTTCTTTATTTGCTTTAAACGTTTTAGGTTTGCCTTCAGGAGTTAATTGAACCCCTCCTTCTTTTTTAAATCTTAATTTTTTACCACCAGCAAAAATATCACTTATAGCATCAATTAGTTGAGGAGATGGGGTTAAATCTGAATAAGTTTTTTTGGATAAATCTATACCTTCTATATCTCTTAATATAATATTTTCCAATACCTCTCCCTCTTTGACTCTTCCTTTTGTTAAAAAAGAAATAGGTGCTATTAATTTCCTTTCTTCACTAGTGAGTTTTTTTCTATTACCAACACTAAGATCTAAATTTTCAAACGTGTTACCTTCTTCACTAATAATATCTTTAACTTGTGTACCTTCTAGTGTTTGTGCCTGGACATCTCCTTTTTTAATTTCTTTTAAAACATCTCCATACCTACTAGGAAGATTCTTCATCATATAAGCTCCAAAATCTCCATATGTTTTTTCAGGTCTATAAGTATTTACAAGTTTAATTAGTTGTTCTTTATAGCCTGATATCCAATCCTCTGGGGATATTCTTTTCCCCTGTTCTAAACTTAATATATTAGGATTATTTTTAGCTTTATTAGCTAACTGCATAACCTTTTGCATGTTGTTTTCAATAAGCTTAAGTTTTGTAGACTCACTAGGTACTAATTCTCCTTTATCGTTTTTTACTAAATTTTCATTTTTATTTAACTCAGCATTTATTCTGGCTATTTCTTTATTTCTTTCAGATATCTTTTTTTCTTCTGGTGTGGTAAGTCTTTCATTAAAAACATCTCGCGAACTTAAGTTGTCAGTGTATTTGTTGGTGTTAGTATCAAATATCCTTTTACCATCATACACTAGGTTTTTTAACATTTGTATTTGTTTCCCAGATCCCACCTTGCCCATATCACTACCCAGTCTATCTAAAAATTGTAATAATTCCGTAGGATTTTTAAAATCAATTTTTTGTCCCTCTAATGGCGTACCTTTAAACCTTCTTTCAATTACACTAACAACTTTTTGTTTTAAATCTCCAAGTATTGTTCCCCTAGTCAATGCTTGTCTGAATCTAGGTTCTTTTTGAAGTAACTCTATAACATTGGTTATATATTCCTCTGGACGAGTTAATTTACTTTGATCACCATAATTTTCAGCAATTTCTTTTTTAAGGTCAAAACTTTCAAGACCCTCTAACTCTCTTATTGCTTTGTTTATGGTAGGTTCTAGAATATTTCTTAATCTACCCATTGCTTCAGGAGAATTCAACCCTAAATCTTTAGATACAAAGTGAACAACTTCATGAGGAATCATTCCTTTTTTATATTTACTAGCATCTACTATTATAAATGGTTTACCATTTGGACCTTTAGGTCTAAATTCAGCTGGCTTACCACCCATGTTTTCTCCATTCTCTCTAACCTCAAACTCGAATTCTTGTCCAGTTTCTTTTTTTAATCTCTTTTGTATAACTTCAAGATCGTTAGATACCTTTACGGCAGTTAATTTAGGATCTATACTAGCTTTTTTTTGTTGCATATCGAACAAAATATTATCAACATAACTAAGAGCTTCCTGTAGCTTATTAATCTTGTTCTTGTTCACTGACATACTTTTCTTACCATCAGGAGAAACAGTAGTTTTATAGGTTGTTCGTTCTTTCTGTAATTGAGTTAGTAATCCTTTTTTAACAACCTCTCCTTTACCTAGTAATAAACTTATATCGTATTTTTTGACCCTAGCTAAACCAAACGCATAACCAGTCATCAATTCTCCTAGATATTCTCTACCTAAACCACCTTCATCAAATAAAGGGATGTCACTAAATTTTTCATCCATAAAGGTTTTAAAATCTTGCTTCCCAATTAAGTCATCCGTAGCAGCTTTTAAAAAAGAACTAGCTTGTGATGCAGTCGTAAAAGAAAGACCAGCTTGACCAGGTTTCAATAGCACGTTATTTAAAGGTGCATAAACACCACTAAATTTACCACCTAATATTTTAGATAGTTTAGCAAATTGACTGCCCGCAATAGCAAAACCAGCCCCCGTTACAGCATCCCCGGTAACAAGTTCCATGGTAAAAGCTTCTTTAGCTGCTTGTATAGATAAAGCCTTAGTTCTACTAGCAAAAGTATTTACAGCTTTATATCCTTTTTGTAGTTTATTTAACCCCGACAACGTAGCAAGACCACCCGTTAATTGGTTTGCTAAATAGAACTCTGCGCCAATCTTCGGGAGACTAAATAATATTTCTCCGGACTCTTCTAACAAGGTCTTTTTAAAATTCTCTTTTTGGGAAGATGTAGGAGTGATGCCAGCTTCTCCCATTATATCCTCTATAACATCTAATCCCTCTGACTCTGTTGTTCCTAAATCAAATACACTAGTATCTATACCTGCTTCAAAGAAACCAGATCGTTCTATCGAAGCTGGATCTATGTTTAAAAGATAGACATCTTCATATGCTATCTTTTTTGCTTGATTTGATTCAGCTTGAGCGGCTAGAATATTAACATATTCATACATAGAGCCTTGTGAAATTAAATCTTTGTCTTTATCTTTCTCTGTTATTGGATTTATTTGATCAAATTTTCCCCAAGTATCATTTTGATATTGAGCCAACGCAACCATATCTCTTAACAACACATTTTTAACCGTTCCGTTTTCCTCCTTATAACCTTTGTTAGCTAACGCTGCAGCTAAAGCACTATATCTACCTTGAGGACCATTTACATTAACATTATATTTTTCTGTATTAAGTTTATTTTCAAAATTAAACTTATCAACCTGAAATATATCAAAGCTTTCTTGTAACAAAGAAAAATCTCTACTTTTTATATCCGCAAGTTCAGCTTTACTTAGTTTAACATTTTCAGAAATATCAATAGCATTAGAGTTTTTAGGAATTTTGTTTCCAGACTTATTAATAGCTACACCGTCAACGTACTCAAACCAAGATTTAGTGTTCTGTCCTTTATATGCTTTTGTTAAATACTCGGCATTAATCTTTGCATCCCTAATTTCATTAGCCAATTGAACCGCATCGGCAGCAGCCGTAGTTGAAGTACCATCTTGTTGACGTCTTTGTAATTCATATAACTTACTCCAAGCCTGTGCAACATTCCTTTTTTCTGGAGTTATAATCTCCTCTATAGCTTTACCTTTTAAATATTCAGTTCTTTGTGATGGAGTAAATTCGTTTTTTTTATCAAATTCTTTGAGAATTTCTATATTTCTTTTATCTCTTTCTGCCTTTTCAACTTGAAGGGTTTTATCAATAACATTATTTAATACTTTATCTAGTTGATAATCTGTTAAACCAGCGGTTTCTAATGTCTGTCCTTGGTTCGCATATTCATATCTATCTCTTATTTCATCTCTTAAACCGTCTTTAAAGTCTTGAAATTTTTCAGGGTCTTTTTGTAGTAAGGTTATGTTTTCTATAGAAACTTCACCATCACTATCTATGAATTCCATTCTCTCTAACCATGAATCTTGTAAGGAAGGGAACTCTCTCCAATCCCCCATCTCCAGTATATTATTACCAAAGAATTCAGCTTTTTGTCTTATTGCCGAAGAGGCTTTATTTGCTTCTTCATCTTTGTTGTTTACTATAAAATCCTGAATTTCAAATAGTCTATCATTTTTATAAACTTGTAAAGATTCTTTTGTTGCACGGGTTCCGCCGGCAGCTCGTCTACCGTCTATACTGTTAGGACTATCAAACTTTTTTTCAACCCCATTAGGACTTGTTATCTTTATCTTACCATAACCAAGACCACCGTAATGTTCAATTTCAAAACCATCATCTTCATAGGCATTTTTTAACCGTTCTACTATATCTGGCTCTCTAAGGTCTGATATATTTTCATTAATTTCAAAAAAGTCTCCATCATTATCCTCCACTTCAATATTCTCTTCTTCTTCTTCTTCACCATTATTTTCAACTACTGTTTCTTCATCGATTTCTACCACGGGATCAGCTTCGTTAATAGGAATAACGTCAACCTCCTCTTCAGTCTCTACGGTTATATCTGTAGTGTCGGATTTGTCTATGTTGTTTCGAGCTTTATACTCTTCAACTACCCAAGCAATGTCTTCTTCTGTTTCACCAGCTTCCTTCATTCGTTGAATAATTTCTTCTAATTCTTTCATTCCTAACGTAGGTATTGATTAAGCCTCCTCTGATTTTCCCTCTGCTTTCTCCAATCTAATTCTAATTTTCTATCCGCCGCCGTATTACCTGTATATAATTCTATGACGCGATCTTCCCATTGATTTCTACCTCCAACGCCATCTCCAGTGGCTCCTTGTATTCCTTCCCCTGTTTTAGTATTCAAATAATAAACAGTTTCTTTACCTTGTTCGTCTCCAGTGAAATCTACCAAAATTACTTTATTAGGATTTCTAGGATCCCATTCGATTTCTTGTTCTCCAGGCGTTAATAAACTTTGTACATGCTCTACCTGATCTTTTATTGGTTGATCTACTAATTCATTTAAATCAGCCACAGTAACACCTTTATTTTCTTTCCTATCACCCGCACCACTTCCATCATTTATGTTTTTAGCATTAGGATCTCGAATAGGTTTACCCGCAAGACGAAACTTTGGAACCGCATCCATTATTTGTAGTTGTCTAGCATAAACAATAGCTTGGGCAGAATCTACAGATATTTTAACAGAGTCACTACCCAACATTCCTGTTCCAGCAACTAAATCATCATAAGGTATATTGATAGGTGGGTTTTGTTTAGCAAAATAATCTATAACTTCTTTTTTTCTTTTTTTACCTAATCCATCCCAATAAGCTTCTGCTGTATTTAAATCTTGCGCATACCCAATAGCATATGCTCTGGCTTTTGCGTGGGTTAATTCAGCAACCTTCTCCATGTTTGTTCTATATATTCCTTGGATCATGCCGGGTTTATTAGTTTTTATATACTCCACGGCTGGAACCATAACCTCTTTTCCATCAGGACCCATTTCAACTTGCCCCATTAAAAAGTCGTCTGGCATTGCTGTTTTATATTTTTCACCAAACGTTTCAGAGAGTGTTGTAACGTTTTCTTTATCACTTTCAGGGATAATTCCTGGTTCAAAACCAAAAAACAAACTAGCTTTGGTTTCTGTAGGTTTTTCTAACTGTGAACCCTCGTGTCGTACGGCCCAATCCCCATCCTTATCAATAAACCAAGACATTTTTCCTGGGTTTTGACCACGAGTTATAGCCATTTTTTTGTTCCAAAGTAAAGCTTCTGGGTTATTAAGATTTAAATTCCCTTGAGTATTTGGAGCACCAGCCATGTCTTCATCCCATAGTGTTAACCTATCATTCATCTCCGCAATATGACCTTGTAATGCACCTAGTCTTTTTTGATACACAGCACCCTCGGTTAAGAAAGCTCTTTGTTCTTCGACGGTACTTGCGCTTTTTGCTTTCCCCATCACATCCGCCATTTTATCAACTTCTTGAAAAGCCGTGTCTATTAACTGAGGGTTGTTATTACCAGATTTTTTAAGATCATCTAACACCTTCCCTCTTTGTTCTAAGCTATACTTGAAAGTCCAGTCTAAAGCTTCTTGTGCTTTTTTCTGATTTTCAGTCATCTCAGCTTTTCTATCTTCTATTGCTTTAACAGCTGTATTAGAAAATTTACTTATAGCATCTGTAAATATTTTTCCAGACTGTCTATCTATAGCTGTTACTGGGTTTTCATATGCCCCTGCTCTATAGTATTGTTTACTACCTATTAATGGAAAACTATCCGCCATAACATTAAATTATTATTGTTTTAAAATCAACATCTATTTTACTATAATCCACAGAATCATATCCGCTGTTTTGTTTTACAACTGCTGTAGAAGGAATTTCATCAGACATAACACCTTGATACGTTTTATCTCCATAAGAAGAGTCTTTATATTCAAATTGATATATTTTAAAACCCTTAGGAGATAAACCGATAAGTTTAATATTCTTTTTTAATCTCCTATCACTATTGATAATGTCCATGCCACCACCGCCGCCGCCGCCACCGCCGCCGCCGCCGTTACCGCCGCCAATGTCGCCAGCAGCTCCCATCAACGCACTACCAATATTACCTACAGCAGATACTCCACCCATTATAGCACCTGTTTTGTCGGCACCCGCTTGTACTTCGGCTTGTTGTTGACCAGTTATTTGAGCTTGTAATCTATTTAATTTTTCACCTTCTCTTCTTTCTTGTTGTCCCCATGTAAATTCTCTTCCGGAAACATCAGCTTGCTGTAGTCTTCTAGCTTCACCCACTAAACCACCTTGAACTCTTTGAGCTTCTCCAAATCTAGCTTGTTGAAGAGATTGTTCACCTTGTGCTCGTAGTTTCATATTAGTAGCTTCTTGCTGTTCTATACTACTACTAACACCTCTTTTGCTTTGTAATGCAGCTTGAGCTAAAGCAGTTGCGCCACCAGCACTAGAACCAGTTGCTCTTAATGTATCTAAAGTGTTAGCCAAAGCAATATCAGCTTCTTCAGCTTGAAACTCTGCAGCTTGAGTAGCAACTCCTAAATTAGCATAGGTATTAGATAATACATCACTAGTATCTGTTATCATATTAGATATATCAAATATAGCCTCAAAAGGATTAATTATCTCTTGTCTACTATTCTCTAGAGACTCTAATTGACCCTGAAGTCTGTTTTTTTCCCTTCTAGCCCTTTTTTCTCTACTACCGGCGCTAACTGCTCCGACTGCAGATCCAGCTACGGCTGCACCTGCCATTATTGCTGCTGCTGTTACTATTGCTCCCATATTATAATTTTTTTACTAATTCATGCGATTGACCTTCATCAATAATCCAACCTAGCTCCTTGTGGATATTTATAAGTGATTTGTTTCTACCAATTGAAAACATATATTTTTTATTGTTATTTTTACAAAATATTTCAGCAGACTGAATTAATAATTCAATCGCCTCTTTTTTATCTTTTTCTTTATATTCTGGATTTGATACAATCAGTTCTAATAAAACAGCAGCTGAGTTTGTAAAATACAAAAACCCGGCAACTATCGGTATATTATTTTTTTCTATCATAAGACCACTCGTACCATTGTCTGGTAAAAAATCTTGAGCTGGAGCACTCCATTTTGGCCAAGCATCCCACCAAGATACCAATGTATCCCAATCTTTTTCTGTAAGTTTACGTACATTAAATTTCATTAAATTTGTTTTTAATATGCAGACTCTACGTAATCTGAAGAAGCTGCAAAAAGTTCTTTCATACCACCTGGATCTGTTAATGTATCGGTGGAAATTTTAACTGTTGCATAGTATCCTTTTATACCTGTCATTTTATCACCCCAAATTATTTCTCCAGGAGCAGCAACACTATTGTTAACCAAATTTGCTACATATTTATTTTCTTTCCTAGAAAAACCAGCTCTATTAATTGGTGGTATAAGAGGTGTTGAGTTTTCTGTTATAGGACTAGTGCTTGTATCCACAAAAGTATTCCCATGGTTGTCATAAGCTCCTTCGTTAAAACTATAAATAAAACCTATACTATCATTTGTGTTTACAGTTCCAAAATTATCAAAATCAATATTGGCATATCCTATTCCCGTGGAATCTGACAAGAAACTATCTATTTGCCAGCCGTTGCTACCCTCATAATTAACAGTCTTAAACACTTTCGACATGCTAACTTTTGGGTTGAATATAAACTCTATTGAGGCTTTACTTTGCACTCCATAGAAATTACATCTAGTAGGGGGTTGTGTTGCAACATAGTGTTGATAAAGACCAGCGGTATCATTTAAACCAACGCTAGAAGGCCCCGCTGTATAAAATTGATTTCTAAGACTCAACATCATGCCGGGTTTATAGTCATAAAGACTAGTCCATCCAGCAACTTGTTCATCAAAAGAAAGAGTTTTATAGGGTAATTCTACATCTTTAGGTTGAATAGATAAAACGTATTGTTTGTTATATATATCCCAACCACCAACTAACTTACCAGCACCAAGAGCTCCTAATTGATCTCTAAAGAAATCAATCATACCATAGTTAGATATTTCAGTTAAACCGTCTTGAGATAACCTAAGAACAGCATTTCTATCTTTATCTGTAAAATATTTTCTTCTACCATAAACCGCAAAGCTTTCTGGGTTTTTACTCATTCCAAAATTACCTACATAAGCCTGTACTGTTCCAATAACCTGGTTAGATGTAGATACATTAGTAGATCCTTCTGCTGTATATATTAAATCTTTATCTATAGGTGCTCTACTAACTTTTTTCTCTTGAAATATTTGTAACCAAGAATCTTCTGCATATAATTTTTGTATGCTTCCATTTGCTGGATCTACACTTTTTACTATATCATCAGCCACAGAGAAGACATTTGTATCATTTATACCAGTTCTAGAATTAAATATACCAGAATAAATCATAGAATTAATTCTGTAAGAAGCATTAGGGCTATCTTCAACCAGGTATGCTTTAACCCCTTGACCAACATAGGTATTATTATAACCACCACGTATTCTAGCTTCTTCTACAGCCCAATTATGCATATTTTGAGGCAAAACACCTAGTGTGGCATCACCTCTAGATCCATTCCATCCTACAGCAGATGGTTGAGTTCCATCTGTTGCGGTTTTACGAAGTATAAAACTATTAAAATATCTTACTTCTATTGTTGCTGCCATAATTAATTATTACTTATTTATTTACCTTATTACTAACTTATAACCCAATAAAAATTAGAAGGGTTTGCAGGAAATCCTATTAACGAAAGATCAGTTGTGGTAGCCTGAAACTCTACAGTATCTCTATTATTAAATCTTTGCCAAACAATAATAGAATTTGTTGTCGTTAACTCTATGTTTAATTGTTGTGAATATGGGCTTTCACCTAAAAATATAACTAAAGAAGTAGCGTTAGCTTTTGGAGAATAATGTGTTCCTACTGTTGGTGAAGTAACTGTTAAAGCCTGCATTAAAGCTTCCCCACTCAGACTTGCGTTGTTAAAAGTACACCTAAAAATATAAGTTCCATTTTGGTCAATATTCATCTTGCCATATTGTATTCCCCCTGCTGGAGGATCCGTAGGTAGTGGGGTGGATGATAAAGTTCTAAAATTAGTAGTTGGATTTACAACACTACCACCAATACATGGTTGTGAGGTTTGAATAACTTTCATTCCCAAACTGTCAAATTGAGCAGTCCATCTTCTTTCATAAGGTTGACCACTTACTGCTTGCTGAGAGTTTGAACTTTGAGTACCCGAACCTGAACTCGGAGGTGGAGAACCTCCGTTTTGACTGTTAGAATTTTCGTTACCCCAAACAACATTTAATTCCCCGTTATCAGCACCACAATAAGAAAAATATTTAGAACCAGTTATATTTGGTTTGTATGTTGTGGTTAACCCTGGATCGGTATAAAGCTGCGAAATGTATTTAAACGCCCATTCTCTAGCATAAACTTGTTGACTAGGGGTTTGAGCAGCGGCTTTATTTCTAGTGTCATATCCTGTACTAATTCTATATTCATAAGAAGTTGGATTGGATATTTGTGTTTCTTGATCTACGGTATTTGAACCAGTGTATATGCGATAAGTATTTAAAAGTTGTACGGGATTATAGAAATCTCCATAACTTAAAAATACTTGTTGATTGTTAATAGCGTTTGTTGGTTGACTATATCCATTAATACCACTGTTTCCATTAGCCAATGTACCGGGACATGTATTAAATTCAGATATTGCAGGTAAAATTTTATTTCCTTGATTTGGTCCTGAATAAGTGTTTGAAGTAAGATCGGTTTTTATATTATCACTAAAAGGATATCTCACCACTAATCTATATTCTCCATATCTATCGGGCGCAGTGCTTAAATCATTTCTATAAGCAGAATTTCTACCTATAGCAAAAATTTTTCTTCCTATAGAATTTGGAGCCACTTCATTTACTATCTGTTTACCCGTATAAATTGATTGAAATCCATCCACTCCAAAATAAGTATTGTCAGTAGCATAACTTTCCGTATCATTATCTAATATTCCTGTGCCAAGAAATAAAGAAGAACTACTAGGAGATATAGCTTGGTTGTTTATTTGAGCCCCTCCAAACTTAATTAATTTACCTTCAATATCATAAGCATCAGACCATGGATCATTACTACTTGGTCTATATTGTAACACCGTGGGCCATATAATAGAAGGTTGATATCTTCCACTTCCCCCGGTGGGAATTTCTCCATAATTTTTTAATACAAAATCTACTATAATATATGCTGTACCAGCTGTAAGTCCTTTAGCCGTTTCACCCCCTATTGCATTAGACGTTTGATCAATTCGTTCTCCGTCTAAACCATTAAATCCTTCGGGGAAAGATCCTACTCTAATGTTTGCATTTCTATTTATACTATAAAATTTCCATGCATTATTTGTTATATTAGTACTACAACCAACAATCTCAAAACCCGGATTACCATCAAGTGGATTGGATTGAACTACTGTTCCCCCAGTGGTTGGGTTGTTTGTAGCTGGATCGTCGAAAGGAGGAACATTCTCAAAACCTGGCTCAAAACCTCCAGCAGGGTCATAAAAACCACTACTAGAAACACCACCCCATCCAAAAATAGAAGATTCAGGTCCTTTACTTATGCAAACATTTTTTGCTGCATAAAACTCAGTATTTAATATAGCACTATCATACCCTACACTCGCGTTAATAGTGAATGAGCAGGTTGTAGTCGGTGTACCATTTGGTAGAGGATATGTTGTATCAGCTGATCCAGCATCTGTAACCGCAACTGTAATAGGGTAACCCACGTTAAGTAATTGAGATTCATCCCTAATTGTTGCTGATCCACCGTCAGGAATTATAGTTATTTCAGGTAATCCATCTGTAAGTGAAGCAGGTATACTAGATGCAAATCCACTGGTTTGATTTAAACCATAAGCAATACCCCACGTTAAATCTTGTGTGTTCTTATCAGCATTACTTGTACCATTTTGAGCTGTTAGAGTAATAAGATCTAAACTACCAGCTTGAGGGTTTGTTACACCATTTGAAGGGCAGTCTTGTATTTGAGGAGCTTTGTTTAACAATCTTTCATTAAAAGTTAAAGTAGTTATATTTCCAGGATCCCCATCAAGATCTTCTACTTGAAAAGTAAATGTATAACTATCAGTATCTACTGAATCCGCTCCAAAGTAAAAATAAGTTGAATCATTTATAAGTATTTCATAATTTACTGGAGAAGACGTAGATGGATTACTTGTTGCGTTTCTTACTAATTTAAACTTATATGACACATCATCCCCATTATTGTTAACCACTTGAAAACCAGGTTGTTGTGTTGTAGGCATTGGTGTGCCTTTAGTTGAAACTGCTCCCTCTATCATGCTATTTGCTACAGCTGTTTTTAAACCTGCACTATCCTCAGTATAGGGATGAAATTTTAATTCCGTGGCATTAGCATAAGTGCCATTATATGCCACGTTTGGAGATTGACCAGGCGATATATTTTCAAATAAATTAAATGTCCATGTAGAAGGTGGATTACTACTAGTGTCAGTTGTAAAACCTTTTATTCCTGCAACGGTTTCAATAGCCTCGTTAAGATCTGCAATTGTTCCGCTTGTGGATGTTTCCCAATATATATCTATTTTAGATTCTACTGGTTCAGTTTCGTAGATTGATAGCCAAGTATTAACCGGGGTTGTATTTGTTGCAGGTTCGGCAGATCCAATATTTTGACTAATAGAAACTCTAGCCATAGAAGGATTAGATGCGGTTTGATATATAGAGCCAAATTTTATATTTGTAATATTATCAAATAAATCATTTTGATCTGAAATTGTGGCTACTGTGTCAGATAAAGCTATATTTGTAGCTGTATTTATAGGATTAAATTGATAGTTGTTTAAAGGATCTGGAGCAACAGCATCATATTCTGGAGCAACTCTACCATATAATCTTACAGAACTTCTAAATTGTTTTTGTTCTGGACCTACCTCTGTTAAATCTCTAGGAACTTTATTAATATTATCATTTAATAATGTTATATAAGACACACTCCCAGCTACATCAGGATCGGCAGTTATTGGGGGATAAAAATTCATCAAACCCGGTAAATAAACATTATAATAATCTTGTTCAGTTTGCTTAACTACTATTTTGTAGGAGTACCATCCTAAAGGATTATAATATTTAGATGTTGAGTCGCCATTGTATAATCCAGGCCATCCCTTTTGTAAATCAGGGGAGAAATTAGGTATTATTGAATTAAATAATACTTTTATAGAATCTCCAGCCCAATCATTAATGTTGTTAAGTGTATTATCAGTGCTTGATACATTATTATATGGAAAATAAATAGTGTCCCCCAAT
>Ga0209404_10001480_pt1 | contig 15726 bp, 28 predicted proteins | sample TroAtlMetagenome_2_FD_187447 | JGI IMG/M metagenome (GOLD analysis project Ga0209404, IMG submission 187447) | Marine eukaryotic phytoplankton communities from Atlantic Ocean - Tropical Atlantic ANT8 Metagenome (SPAdes) (version 2) | ecosystem: Environmental > Aquatic > Marine > Oceanic...
GTTTCGTTTCACCAGTATAAGAACACATCTGCGATTCTAGTTCTGCGAAATAGCCAACGTGATGTACTCGCTCCTGCTCGTATAAGGCACTTATAGGCTCTGCTCTTGTGAGTTTACCCCTTGTAGCTCTTACTGACCTATAAGGAACATTATTATCTATTCCCCTTAATAGTCTTTCTACCAAGTCGCCACCATTATTTACTTCTGCAACTATTCTATCAGCTTGCCAGTCATAATAGCAATCAATAGCTTTTCTTCCCCATTTATCAGGACTGTATCTACCTGAAACATCTTCTAGCACATAGTATCTTTCATTATAGTCTTTACCTACCACCACAATTCCAGTTTCATCTGAGTTTTCATTAGCTGTAACTGCAGGGTCTATTGCTACTATAATTTGCTTTAAGTCTCTTTCTTCGTTTTCATTAATGCGAGATACATCTATCATTTTTGGCGACCATAAGGCTCCTTCCATATCTTCTATTATTTCAGCATAGAGTTCTTGCCTACCCAATGTGGTTCCTTCATACCTTTCTCTTAGCATTGTTAATGCTGTATCAGCCAAATTATCTTCGTTCTCAAAAGTGTTACCAGACGTTACTTGTACGTCTTTTCTTAATATCAATTCTTTTATTATCTTGGTTGGTTTAGGTGTTGTTGTTATCACACATTGCGGATTATCACCTAATCTTAAACCGAACATTAACTGGTCAAAGGCTTCAGGGTATCTCCATGCAGCCAATTCATCTGACCATGCCCTATGAAACTGCGGTCCCCTTAATCTTTCAGGCTCTGATGCTGCATAACCTATAATTTTTGACCCATTATGTAGACGTATTTCTGACGTGCTTTGTGAATAACCCTTTTGGTCTTTTTGTAGGCTAAAACATTCAGGGGGTATAATTGTTAACAAACCGCTCGGTCCCCCAAAACATACTCTTCTTAAGTCTCCGTGCGTGGGGGCAACAACTGCACTAATAGTATTAGGGTTTCTCAATGCAAAAAGGGCAATATCTTGTGCACCAGTTCTCGTTTTCCCCCACCCTCTACCTGCCAATATTAGCCAAATATAGTGTTCTTCTGCAGGCTGTAGTTGCTTTGCTCTAGCCGTTTTAAGCCAATTAGTGTATAGCTTTATCGTTTCCTTCTCTGCGTCCGTCTGCAACTGTGTCAAGCAGTTCCATAGCTTCTCTGAAGGCTTCGTCTTGTATGTTTGCATTTAAGTTAACATTCTCTGTTGTTTCTCCTAAGGCAAGTTTTGCCAATCTTTGTGCTGATAATGCCGCACTTGCCAGAGCGTTTATTTGGGTCGGTTGAAAATTCTTTTTATCCTCGTTTATATTTGATGTGTTTTTTCTAATGTTTTGTCCAACAGTAGCCATTAGTGCTTTAGCTAAGTTGAGACTATTTATATCAAATTTCTTTGATTCTTCTGCCAAGCTCTTTGTTCTTTCTGCATCTAATTCAGCTAAGAATTTCTGTTGAAACATTTCACGCTCTTGTTTCCAATTCTCTCTTTGGGCAGTTCTATAAAGGGTAGACTTAGCAACATTAAACTTCTTATGCAATTCTTCAAGTGTGTAGGTTTTTCTGTCACCTTCTTCGTCATTAAACCCCTGCACAAATAGATTGCGAATTTCCGTTTTTAGGTCGTCTGTTAGTTTTTTATTTTTAGAATTTTTACTCATTAATTCTCAATATTTCTCAGAACTATAATGCAAAAGATTCCAAAATGGAAATAAAAAAAAGGGAAGAACTGAGGATTCTCCCCCTTTATTTATTATTAACTCACAGAATGAATGCTCAAACTGTATTTAGATTATACACTAATCATTAAAGTTTACCTCACTCCAATCGTTCTTAACTTCTCTTACTGAGGGCAAGAATCTATGTTTGTTATAGTTGTATTGGAATGATGCTTGCCCTATCTTTCCATATAAGTCCTGTTCTCTTATCTTTCTAGTTATTACACTCGTTGTGCTTGTGTCAAAGTCTCTATGTACTGTTAGTACTGCGTCAGCCATATTGTGCCAATGCGCTGCACCACTTATGTCATAAGCAGTAGGTGGTAAATAAGAGCCATCTGTTCCTTTAGGTAGCTTTGTAGGGTGAGCAACTACCCACGTAATGATTTCATATATACGACTAAATCTTTTACATAATGATATGAAGTCTCTTATATGTTCATCTTCTCTAACATTGCCTGACCTTTTTGCGCTAACCTCATTAAAAGGGTCAATTACCAATCCATTTATACCGTGTTTAAATATGCTAGATTTAACTATAGAAAGAATGAGGTCTATAGAGGGAACGCTATCCTTTGTTTCTATAAAGAAAAAATGCTTATGAATAAAGTCTATTGCTTCATTTAATTCTTCCTTAGACATTCTGTTTGAAAAGCCTTCATCAAATCCTTTTTGTATATACATCTGAACCATTCTTCTTATATGAAACTGTGTGCTATGTTCTGGTGAAAACACTGCAAACTTCCAACCATGATTTTCTGCCATGGTTATTAGTATTTGGTCTAAGAATAAAGATTTACCATGATTGGGTATTCCTGTAATTGTATGGAAAGTTCCAGTCATTAATTTATATATATCGTCTAGTCCATCTATTCCTATTTCAAAAGGCTTTTCGTAATTCCCTTCATACAAGTCATGTAACTGCCCATAATAATCATTAGCTGTATATAGTCCTTCTATGGGATATGGTTCTGCGTTGTCTAATATTTTCTTTAATTCAGCTTCGCCATGTTTCATTAAAACGTCGTTGGCATCTTTACAACCTTCTGGCAGTCTTACAAACCAAGAAATATCTTTTCCAAATCTATGCAACAGTTCCTTGTGTAATGCCCTTCCTGCGGAGTCAGTATCAGTAAATATAATCACTTTCTTGGCTTCTAAGGGACAATTCTGTAAAGCCTTAAATCTAGCATCATGTTTATTGAATTTAGCTTCTTTAGGTGCTCCGTTGGGCAAAGAAGTTGCACTATATCCAACCACCTCACAAGCTAGTACGTCCATTTCTCCTTCTACAAATACAACCTCATTTTTCTTATAAATATTGTCATAGTTATAAAGGATTGATTTTGCTCCCTGTGTTTGCCTAAATCCTTTGTCTGCTGTTCTGTATTTAATGTTTTCTAGTTCGCTGTTCTCATTGAAATACTGAAAACCAAACCAACCTTCTTCATCAAATATTTTAAATTTATCTACAACCGCCTTTGTTATACCTCTATCCTCAAAGAACTTATACATCTTAGAGGTGTTGTTAGGTTTTGGTGTTGGTGGTTTTATATAGGTTTTCTTAGGTATTGTTATAGGTACCATTCCTTCTTCAAAATAAGAACCTCTCCACTCACAATGATGACAATACCAAACTGTTCCTTCTGAATTTATAGTTAATGTTAGTGGATTATCTCTAGGGTTGTGTGGCGGCTGACATTCTGGGCATTTTAGTTTTTGTGAACCATGCTCAAAACTTTTCTGTCTTATTCCATGCTCTATTGGTGGTTTATTCATTTTTCTAATTTCTCCAGTATTTCTTCAATTAATGAGTTTCTAGTCATTTTGTAATTATTTTCTACTTTATTATTTTCATCTTGTAGTTTTTTAAATGCTCTAATGAAATGTGTTATGTGCATTTCCATTATGTCTAAAAATTCTTCTTTTGAATGTGAGTAGTAATACATAGGTTCATGCATATCACTTGGAATTTCTTTTTCTTCAATTATTGATTGAAGTGCTATTAATGTTTTAAGTTTCATATTGTCACCCAGCTAAGTTATTAATTTTAGATTGTTTCTTTACCCCTGTAATCCAACCAGTTTCGTCAGTTTCAAAGTAATCCAACCAACGCTCTTGATTTAACCAAGTGGTTGCATGAGGAATATATTTTTCTTCTGTGGCTAGATTTTGTTCTGCAAATCTTTGTGCACCATATAAAATTTTATCGTAGTGCTTTTCGTCAAATTTATTAAATGATTTATTAGCCGACTTCTTTCCAACCTTTCTTGGATAGATAGACCAAAATGTTTGAAATTCCTTTATATATATATCTTTTGTATTATCTTTAGTATTAGGAGGCTCTGGAGCGGTCAGGTGGGGTGTTTTTGCACCCCTAAGGGTGTGAGGACCCTCACTTATAGTTAAATGATATCTATTGCTAGTATTGCTGCCATCTTTGGTTTTTCTTCTTTCTATCCTTAAATACCCCAATGACTCAAATTCCTTTATTGCCCTTTGGACACCTTTTGTGTCTTTAAGACCAACCATGTCAGCTATATGTCTATATGAAGGGTAACAGCTTCCTTGTTCATCACAATAATTACCCAATAAAACCAAGATAAATTTCTTGGTCGGAGTTAAACCCTCAACCTTCAAAGCTAGATTCAATTTCTCTATGCTCATTTTTTCCTCTTATAATTAAAACGAATTAATTATGTCTTATTAGGCAAATTTAGGAAAGCCCTTTTTGGAATATTAATTAATAATCCAATCTTGCAATATTTCTGCTAACATTTTTGTGTCATTTATTTCAGTTAGATTGTGCTTTTCTATTTTGTTTTTTAAATAAGGACTCTCTACTATGTTCATCAATTTGGTTTCCCTAGATTTCAAGAATTTTGAACTCTGGTTATCCATTCTTTTTTTGTGTCTCATGTTCAAAGTTTGAACGTCATTTTCTAACAATATAATTCTAGTCTCATGACTGTTCACAAGTGATATTAAATTTTTTTTTGTAAAAAGCCTGTCACCTTCAAATATTATATTTTTTTCTATTTTGCAGACATACTTCTCAAAATCACTTTGCACAGCCATAGAAAGTTTGTCCGTCCCTGCAAAAATCTCCTGTTTTTCATATATACCTAACACACTTATATTCTTTTTAGGCTCTAAATAACCACGCAAAAGTCCATATTTAAACATAGCCTGAGGCTGTATAAGGCTGAGCAATGATCTTACTAGAGTGGTTTTTCCAGTCGCAGGTACACCACCAATCGCTATACATTTCATACCGTTTTATACTCCAGTGTTCCAGTATCTAAAAATACTGCATATAAATATTTCCTTATGCTTTTAGATTCGTGCTGTTTTTGTTTTAGAGTTTCACTTCTGGCGTCCCAAAAGACTTGCCAATCAATACCATTCCAATCATCTGCCTCAACTTTCTTAATTTCCTCTGCTTGTCTATCTAAATAATAACCCAAATATCTACCTTGTTTCTTTCTAAATATTTTTTTGAAACTGCACAACATAGTTTCCATTTGGTATAAGTCCATATCTACATTATATTCTTCTTTCAATTCACACTGTAAGCGTAATGCTTGTATTTCTAAATATTGAACAGTTACAGGATCAAGTTTTTTGTTTATTAATTCATCATGACTCAACGCATATAGCAACCCATTACGATGCGATTTGCTGCCATTATGGTCATTGAGTTTGAGGTTGTCAGGTATGATATTTACTCCAACACAATCCTTCAATGTTTGCAAATAATACCAAGTAGAGTATCTGCCGAACTTGTGCATATTGAGAATTATGCTTTGCCAAACGAAATCAAAAGACTTTTCTTGTAGCTTTTCAAACCTATGTCGTTGGGTTTTCTCTGCGTTATTGTGCATAATCCATCGTTTATAACTGGCAAATTGGTCTGGTAAATGCCCTTTATTCCATTTCGTGTCAGTTTGATAACGCAACCTGTGATAGTTTTCATTGTTCCATTTTTTCAATCTGTTTTGGTCAACCAACTCAAAATCAGGGAACTCATTCCATATAATCCAAGCTGTAGGCAAATGATAAGTAGTGCCATATATCCAAGCTATCCAATACTTTTGCTCTATATTGTGCTCATACCTGTCAAATAAATAATTCAACAACCACAATGCAGGGTCGCAGTCTTTGTGTTTTATAGACCAAACGCACCATTTTTTGAATGCTAATTCTCTATTTTCCTGCAACCTATAATCCACGATACCCTGACTCATCAAATACTTTTATACAACCGCCTCTCCCATTTTTATAAACAGCAGAATTTATAACAGGGTCTTTTATGTCATATATACCATCAGAGAAAGTTTTACCTGCTATAAGGAACATTGATAACTGACTTTTAGATTTTTGCTCACCTAACATTATGAAACCTATATTCTTATAAAAATCTACCGCTTCAGGCTCTGCTGATACTCTGAAATATCTAGCTTTATTTTGAATCGCATACAAAAGACTGTAATTGCAAAGTTTCCTAGCTACACCTTTCCTGCGATGTTTAGCAAAAGTGTGTAGTAATTGTAAATTAGCTACTTTTGGCTCTTTTTTAGATATGGTTGTTATAATCGCACCACACAATTCGTTATCTTCTGAATAACCAACACACCTGTTCCAATACTTACCCATGTTAGCTTTAGAAACGAATGTATGTGCAAATTTATCAGCAACATCTTCTGTAATTGATTCACAGAATGCTTTTTTACTACACCTTGATAAACTCACGAACTTTATTGCCTCTGCTTTTATCATGTTTGGTCTTTTGCCAACCATTGTATTCTTTAATATCCCACACGAATGGTGGGAATTTATAGTCGTAAGAACTCAATATCTCATAGACATTGGGTCCATCATTTAGTGCAGCATCAATGAAGTTCTCAGCAAATTTGAATTGGTCATGTATTTCCCTTTTGTTAGTTGTAGAGCGAAAGCACCTAAATTCAATAGTTTCAGTATGTTTTAAACAATAAGTATTGATTGCGTATCTGAAAGGTCTGCCCATAGAAACACCATCTTTTCCTGCTGCGTGTAATTTGATGTAATGTTCAAAGTTTTCAGCTAACTTTATAATGTTGTTGCACATATATGTAGGCATTTCTCTACCGCCATCATATTTAAGATACATCTTTGCTCCTTTTGACTTTTGCATAGCTATTCCTGCATCGTAGAAGTTATAAAGCGTAGCTATAGTAAGTGCTTGGTTAGACATAATGTATTTGGTTAGTCGTTTCAACGCTTCTATGTCGTTTATCAATTCAGGCACATGAACATGAAGGTGACCATGATTAACACAAGCAGCAGTCGGTGTGTCGCCCTTCTCAACGAAAAAATCAAACAAATCCATAATAAGTTCTACTTGTTCTTGCCAAGTAGCTGTGGGTTTTGTGTTTATCTCACCGCCCATGTGCGGAGTTTCACCTAATGGGTCACATGCAACATATTGAAAAGGCTCTATAATGTTTACTATATCGGTTTCAGCATATTCCCATTTACCAAACTTTTCAGGTATCTCATGTTTCCTGTTTATATCGCCCCATTCAACCTCATATCCCCATGTAAATTTCTTTTTGTCGTAATTCATTGTAAATCCTCAATAACATCTCTAATTCTTACTTTTCTTAAAGCGTTTTTCTGTATAACATAATCAACACAAGGCTCGGTTTTTTCTATTCCGAACCCACTAATACCTGCTCTTTCCAATATATCTTTAGTACTTGCTATGAATGTATCTTTGTTTGCTTGTGCATAATATAAAGGTCTTTGTTCATTTCTAAAAAAATGCATAGAATTTGTGCCTCTTGCATCTATAACTACTGCCGACATAGAGCCTTCTAACCACAAAGCGTGTGATTGGTTTTCCCATGCACGCAAGATAATTTCACTATCGCATTTCGTTTCAAATTTGTAGTTGTAGGTAGCTTCCCATGTGCTAGGGTCTGACTGTGTTATTACACCATTATGCACAACAGCTATATCTTGACTAACTATGGGTTGATTCCACTCAATATCGGAAGTGCTATAACGACAATGCGCTATCAGCATTTTTGTATATATATTATCAGGTATATCAAATGCATCAGCCGATTTAGGCAAAATGAAATGTTTTATTTTATTGGCATCTTTGTAGTCTATATAAGCTAGTCCAGTAGCGTGTTTACCTCTTATCATTGACTGGTCTAATAGTTTTCTGAATGAGTCTATATCTACTTTATCGTTATTATGGACACCTATAACTGCGCACATATAATCCTCTAATTATCTATTAGACTTTCACCTTTTTGTCTAGCTTGCGCTCTTTCTATTTCCGCATCTGCATCTAAACAATGGTGCATTTTTTCTCTGTAATAACAAACGATTGATACTCTTTCGTAAGCCAGTTTTGCTTTAATTTCTGTATTAGCGTGGTATTCGTGAACATTAAAGAAACAAACATCGCCTGAACGAACATCAAACGCTACTCTGTATCTTGGTATCACTGTGTAAGCACCTTCATATTGACCTGCTTCTAATACAGCTAAATTACCTAAACCTTCTGCATAATCTCCTGCATCTACATGCAATGCAGTTCTAAAGTTTTTGTTAACAGTTATAGTCGTGAAAACAGTATCTTTGATAAGAAAATCTTTGCTAGTTTTTTCTGCCATAGCTTTTTGATTGGCATATCTCTCAGGACACGCTTCTGCAAAAAGTTTATCTATGTAGTGTATGTATGGATAAGCGTCTTTGAACTGTTGAAAGTTCTTTTCATACCAAGATGTTTGTCGGCAGTAAGGAAACCTAGAATTTCTGTCAAAAAACCCTACAACACCTGAGTTTACTGTATTGGCTCTTGAAGTGTTGCTTAAGGTTCCATCTTTTTTAATACCGCTAAACCTTATTTTACTTAAATCGCCTATGTCCCAATCGCTTTTAGTTTGGTCAGATATTATTCCGCCTGCAGCACCTCTGTTATTTGTCGGTGCAGCAGCATTCCTCAAAACTTTCCATGCATCTTCACATAACTGAGAGGGTATTTTGTTTTTACGGAAGAAAAATAATGGCTCACCATTTTCTCCATAAGCATCACAATCATCTCTAATAACCGTATCATAATCTTTTTCTGTGATCCATTCGCCTTTTCTTTTGGCTATTTCTTGTTTCGTATAATGTGGCTCAAGGTTATGGACTTTCATCTTTATAACACCTCTCAACAGCAGAGAATACTGTATCTGTTAGATTTTCTTTATCCCATTTGTCTTTTAAATTAGCTACCATTTCTTGAAACAAAGGCTCTGTTTCTTGTGTTAAGAATATATTCACCATGCGTACATTGCTAGTTTGTATGTCCCCGAAATCTGCTATATCAACATCAGTTATTATTTCTTCAGGCTCAGTGAAGTTGATCAGATTCTCAGTTAGTTTTTCTATTTCTTGAAAATCAAATCCAGTTAAATCCAAATCAATATTAGATTCAGCGAGTTTAGTAAACTCCTCTGCAAGCAATTCATTGTCCCATTCAGCAAACTCAGAACTTTTATTGTCCATAATTCTATAAACACTTTTCTGTTCATCGGTTAAACCTTTGCTTATATGTACAGGTACTTCCTTGATTTGCAAAACTTTAGCTGCTTTCAAGCGTGTATGTCCTGCCAAAATCACTTTATCTTCATCTGCTATTATGGGCACACGCCAACCAACTTCTTTTATGCTAGATACTACTCTCTCAACTGCTTTTTCATTAATTCTAGGATTGTTTTCGTAGGGTTTAAGTTCTTCAATTTTCATCATTTCAACTTCATAAGCCATGTTTTCTCCTTTTATATATAAAAATCATTAGGGGTAACCAAGCCTTCTGTTATGCGGATTAATAACAGCATCTCTCTTTTTCTAGGTATCCTTACGCCTGTTATCCATTTGGCTAAAGTTCCCTGAGGTATTCTAACATTCTCTTTGTCATGTATTTCTTTAATGAATGACATTTGAGTGTGGTTATTTATCTTTAAATATTCTTGCAACTTCATAATGCTTTTAATTATTCCAATAATGAATTATAATGAAACCGTAAATTGAGTCAACAATAAAAGGAGAATAAAATGAAAGTAAAACTTAAAAGATTACATAAAGAACTTACTCATGTTTGGAGTGGTATTGGACATTACCACGATTCAAGCAAGTCTCTTTACGGATATAAAGACTACTTCATAAAAACAGATGACTACTATATGGGTTGGAATGTTTTCAAAGGAGAAGAACAGATCAACCCCATAACCATAAGCGGTATGAGTTTTAAAGAAGCAAGAGAGTGGTTAGAGAATTACCTAGAAGAAAAAGGGGAGATATAAAATGAATAGTAATAATCCGTTTGAAGTTCACGGTATAGAACATCTATCACCTTCATCTTGTAATACATTTATAGATGATAAAGCCATGTGGGTAATGAGGTATCTTTTTGGTTACAGAAATGGCGGTGGTCCTGCCATGTGGAGAGGTACTGCAACAGACAAGGGAGTTGGAAGGTACTTTGGCTATCAGGGTGAATCTGTTACAAAAGATGAATGTATGTCTATAGCACAATCTATTTATAAAGAAGAACTAGATAATTGTAATAAGGCCTATCCTGAACAAATAATAGATGAAGCCAAATATGAATTAGAAGGCTCAAGACTTAATAGATATTTAGAAACTGCAATAGATTTTTATGAGGAATTAGGACAGCCAACTGATTATCAAAAAAAGATAGAACTACAGCTACCTGATTTACCTGTTCCTATCATTGGCTATATAGATTTAAAGTATGGAGATACCATACGAGATATTAAGACTACCGCAAGGAGTCCTTCAAAAGTTTCCGATGCTCACGCTAGACAGGTTTCTGTTTATGCTAAAGCAGAAGAATGTGTGCCTATTTTAGATTACATAGTAGTAACTGCCAAAGATGAAAAGGTGGTTTCGCATACTGTGGAAGATGTAGATAAGCATATACAAACTGTAGAACAAGTAGCATATTCAATTATGACTTTCTTGTCCTATTCAAATGATAAACATGAATTAGCAAATAGTTGTTATCCCAATATAGATGATTGGAAATGGGGTAGAGACGAAATTAATTTTGCTAAGACTATATGGAGTATAAAATGAATAATCAAACATTGATTAATGCTTTGGTCAAAGCACAAGAGAAAATTGACCACGTTGTAAATGATGCTAAAAATCCTTATTTTAAGAGCAACTATGCTTCTTTAAAGAATGTATTAGATGCAGTAAAAAAGCCTTTAAATGATGAAGGCATATACCTACAACAAATAAGTCATCATTCAGACACTGGAGTTATAGTTGAAACTATATTTCTAGGTCATGGTGGTTCTGTTTCTTCTGGGCAAGTTTATATACCTGCACAAAAGAATGACCCTCAAGCCTTTGGTTCGGCTTTATCTTATGCAAAAAGATATTCTGTGCAAATGGCTTGCGGTATAGCAAGTGCTGATGAAGATGATGATGCGGAAAAGGCTATGCGTAGAAATGTTAAATATACTTTTGCTAACGCAGAGGGTGAAATATTGGCAGAAGCTACCGACCCCACTAAGTATCTGAACCTTCTAAGCAAACACTTACCTTCTGAAAATCCTGATACAGACCAAATTAACCTATATGAAGTTAATAAGAAAAATATTAAGGAAGCCAAAAAAGATACAAGAGTTAAGAAATTCATTGAATCTTATGACAGGCTTATAGAAGTATATGAGCAGTAAGGCAAATAGCATAACTGATTTCGTTTATCTCTGTATGGGAGATGAAAAGTGGTGGACTTTCTGGGAATTACAAAGCCATATTAAAAATATGACTGGTAGATTTTATGGAGAACCATCACTTTCTGCCGCCATAAGAGATTTAAGAAAGGATAGATTTAGGAGACGATATAGCTTGCCATTAGAAGGTGAGGTGGTAGTCAAGCAAAGAATTCCTTACAAAAAAGGTTACCAATATAGACTAATAAAAGGAGAAAATAATGTCTAATCAATATGAAATGAAACCCCTAACTGGAACTTTATTTACAGAAACAAATGTAACAGTTCCAAGAAAAGGAAAAGTTAAATTCTTTAAGCCTAAAGAATGGTATTGTAATATTCTTAAATATTCAGGAGAAAAAGAGAAATATGAGTTCTGCGTCTCTTTAGGTTTATTACACTACAACGCACCTGATGAAAAAAAATCAACTGGCACACCTGATATTGGTGGGAATATAACTTTACCTGAACCAAATACCGACCCATTAAAAACCAAAATCTTTGATTTAGTAGAAGATAAGGTTGTCAGGTCAAAACTTTTAGAAGCAGTTGAGAATATGCCTATGGAAACAGTTTTTAAATGTGGTGGTTGGCAGAATGTTTCTGAAAAGGGAGTATCTTATACTAATATAAAATTAACCCCTCGTGATGAAGAAGGTAATTTAATTTACGAAAAATCAAAAGAAGTTACTGTAGGTAATGTTGCTGATGATTCAGACGTACCCTTTTAGAGAATGGACGAACAAGTAGAGTCTTGGCAAAATAAAATACGTGCTTTAGCACCTCTTGTATCAAAGGCGGAATATGCAGTTCTTAAAGGTGAAGCTGATGTTAAAAAACTTCAGGCTCAATTAGAACTAACCGCAACAGCTAGAGGTGTTAAAACTGTATCTGCTCAAAAAACATACGCTGATAATGATGATTCTTTATATCAAGCTAGACTAAAAGTAGGAGTAGCTAAAGGACAATTATCAGCTTTAAAGATAGAATTAAAATCATTAGATGTTGGCTTTGAAGAATGGCGAACTAAAATGGTTAATGCTAGAGAAGAAAAGAAACGCTATGGAGCATGAAAGGAAGAAACCCCACCTCTAAAGAGAAAAAACACATGGATAGGGTTAGTCAACTCGGTTGTATCGTTTGCTTCTTAAACGGCTTCTATGGAGTTCCTAGCGAGATACATCACATAGAGGGTAAAACAAAGGAAGGAGCACATTTCAAAGTTCTACCTTTGTGTTATCAACATCACAGAGAGGGCAGCTTTAATGATTCTTTTGTTAGCAGACACCCATGGAAAAAAGGTTTTGAAGAAAGATATGGTTCTGAAAGAGAACTATTGGAGTTGGTAAATGAAATGGTTAAAAAAGAATAGATATTATTCCAAAAAAGGCTTTTATTATTTAGTAATCCAGTTATAATTATTTTATCAAGCTTAGAAAACTTGTTTAAATTGAAAATAATAAAAGGAAAATAAAATGAAAAATCAAGAAATCTTTAATCAAATCCAAGAAAAGATAATCCACCTTATGAAAACTGAGGGTACGGATTGGCATAAACCTTGGATAAGCAAAGGTAGACCCATAAATTACATAACTAAAAAGCCATACAGAGGTATGAATCACTTTTGGTTATCAGTTCAAGAGTTTAGTACAAACGAATGGGCAACTTATAAACAATGGAGTGAAAAGGATTACCAAGTTAAAAAAGGCTCTAAAGCTACAAAGGTAGTATTCTGCGAAGTTAAAGAAAAGAAAGCAGAATGGCTTAAGGATAAAGAATTAGAGCAATATCAAATAACTGGCAAACTACCTAAATACTTTTTATGGAAAAACTTTTCTGTATTTAATGGAGACCAAATAGAAGGCTTTGTATCAGAAAACAAAAATACAAAACATTCTTTAGAGTTAGATGAAAGGAAAGTTAAAGATATAGAGTTCTTTATAGCTAATACACAAGCAGTTATAGATAAGGGTCAAGACATGGCTTTTTATTCACCTTTAGTAGACCATATAGGCATACCTAAGTTAGAACAATTTGATACTGATTCTGACTACTATTCAACTTTACTTCACGAACTTACACACTGGACTGGTCACAAAGACAGATGTAATAGAGACCAAACAGGAAAATTCGGCACAGAAGATTACGCTAAAGAAGAATTGGTCGCAGAAGTTGGTTCAGCTTTTCTCTGTCAATTATTACAAATAGAAAAGACAGTTAGAAATGACCACGCTAAATATCTAAATAGTTGGATTAAACTTTTACAAGATGAATCTAAAGCAATGATAACTGCCTTTTCACAGGCACAAAAAGCAATAGATTTCTTAGAACAATCACAATTACAAAAGAAGGAGGTGGCATAAGCCACTTCCTAAGGGAGAAATGAAATGAAGATACTGAAACAATTTAAGGGTGAAGATACATGGAATGTTATAAGTCTAGAAGAAGCTATTGAATACACAGAAGGTTCAGGTTATTGGAAAAAAGGAACAGTCAAACAAATGCTTGAAGCAGGTACGCAGATACACACACCTACTGCCTTTTATAAAGCTGATGAGGAAATAAAATGAAAAGAATGGCAACTAGAACTAAACCAAGATTTCCACACTTACATAATTTCTTATACCAGTTGGCTTACTGCCTTCTCTTATTAGGATTTATGTTTTTATTTATTTTTCAATTAGGGGGATAAACAATGAGTAATTTAGAAAATAAGGTTATTGAGATTAAAAAATCAATAAAAGAAAAAAGAAAAGAAATTAAAGTATGGAAATCTTTTATAAGTGGTTACTCCTCAGATGTTTGGAGATTAGAAAAAGAAATAGCTGAACTAGAAGAATTAATTGAAGATGACACACATTCTTTAGAATTTGAATTACAAGGAGAATACGAATGACTTTTGATATGGCGGTTTATAAATATGCTTGTTTTTTACAAGACTTCTACGGACAAGGTATAGGCGGAACTCAATACCCTGATAAAGAACTTAGTCACAAAGATGAAAAAGGTAATTGGTACTTAGTAGGTTGGAGAAATGCTAGACTTGCTAAAGTGAAAGCCAATGGCTATGTAAAAATAGGATTTTAAATATGAGAAAATCTACACAAGGCAATCTATTACGACATGAATCCAATAGTGGTTCTAGGGGAAAGAAAACAAGCATAGGCAGAAAGAATATAGGAACTGCCACAATGAATAAGCACAAAAGACGTATGCGTAAAGCTAAATATAGGGGACAAGGCAAATGAAAGACATTGAAGATTTTAAAGACGAATGGAGAAATGAGGTAAGGTCTGACGTAGTAGCATACTGTAATCACTGTGGAGCAACTGGACCGTGGGAAGGTTATATAAGTGTTTTAAACCACGAAGAACGAAGTGGGGAAATAACTCCTACTAACTGCGGAACTTGCCACAAACCTTTTTCAATATCTTATAAACACAAGGAGTAAATAACAATGAAAGATAATACTTATGGCGATTATTCTAAAGAAGAAGAATATGGACAAGCACCTAATGAACCACATGATGAATATGGCAGACCTTTGGGTGATATCAACGCAAAAAAATTAGAAATCTTATTAAACTTTATAATTGACCAACAAGATGCAATTAATTCTATGGATGAAAAAATAAAAGAATTAGATGAACAACTTCGCTTATTAGTTGACCTGTTTCATGATGACCAATATGCAAGAATTAAAGCAGAAGGCTTAGTGATGAACTAATGGAAATATTTCTAATTAAATTGGAGAAATTAAATGAAAAAATTTAGAGACATTATATTTTATACAGTGATAGGATTACTGTTTGGGGGTTTCGTATTGTCAATAATCATAATATGTTTGCCTTATTACTTAGGCAGAACACTTTGGGAGAAGTTTGAAGATTGGCAACTAAGGAGATATTTATAATAAAAGGGGAGAGGTATGGAATTTACATACGATAAAAAGAATAGTTATTTCAATAACTTTTATAATTGGTGGGCAATAAATTCAGAAGAAAAGAGAGCATTCAATGAAAAGCCTTATGGTGATGAAGAAGCTATCAAAAAGTTTAACGAACTATACGGACATCATAACTATAAAAAGCTGTTCAATTTTTAACCAGTTGGTAAAATAAACTCTTAATCATGGGGGGAAATGCAATGACGCAATATGATTATAGAATAGCTAAAGCCAAAGTCCGTAT
>Ga0209404_10001482_pt1 | contig 15720 bp, 18 predicted proteins | sample TroAtlMetagenome_2_FD_187447 | JGI IMG/M metagenome (GOLD analysis project Ga0209404, IMG submission 187447) | Marine eukaryotic phytoplankton communities from Atlantic Ocean - Tropical Atlantic ANT8 Metagenome (SPAdes) (version 2) | ecosystem: Environmental > Aquatic > Marine > Oceanic...
TGCTGTTTCCCTGTCGGAGGAGGAGGACGATGATGATGAACTTGGGGATATAGAGGAGGCTTTCGCCGAGAACGAATTAGAGCTACGAGATGTATTAACAGACGATTTGCTGAATGCTGCCGAGCTATTGAATCGTATGGACGAAGGAGAACTTTCGGTAGACCAAATGAATAAAGCCGGAGAAGAACTACATCACTATATTGCATCGTTGAGAGTAACAGAGAAACAGGCCAGGGCTAACGCTGAGGTGTTGGAGGGGCGTTTGAAAGGTAGTACGGTGATAGGGCCACAGCGTAAGAAAAAACAATTAACAAACCATATTAAGATTAAATTTTAATTATTCCTAGGAATTTTCTTCTACTCTTCCTCGCCACTTCCACTCCGCTCCCACCCCAAATACAGGCACACAGCATTAGACACTCTCTGACCAATTAGCATGCAATACCATTAGCGGTGAGATTCTAAAAAAAGTGTGGGGTATATATATCAGATGTTCACCTTTTAGTAACAAGTGTTCAGATATATTCGTATTTCCGTTCGCCCAGCTCAGTTGTCTATCTTCAGAGCGCACACACAAGTTAACATTACACAGCATTAAAACAAACAAGATTCGAACCCACACACACAAACACACATTAACACAGCAAAGGAAAAAAAAATTTCACGTATCGAGTAAAACAGTCCGTATCCGATAAGAATAAGCGATACGATTAATAACAAACATAAGATAAGCATAAGCAAACAACTCATACAATCATGATGCAAACAAACCAAACCGACGATTGGCAAGAAGCCACCATACAAAAACAACCGGTTCTTATGAAGCCAGCAGCAGCACCGGCCCCAGTCCTTAACGAGCCAGAACCTACCAGCACATTAACACGGTTGGAATACGGAGAACAAGGTAACACCTTCTTCAAGGACGAGCCCGGCACACCACCATGTGTGGTTATCAACAACTTACCATCCACCTGGTTCAAAAATGGCGTAGCAAAGTTTAAGATAGCCATAGCACTAAAGCGCGACGCCAGCCATCCATCCGGATACAAGACCATTCGCAAAGCAGTTAAGCTAAGCAGCACCATGGATAGACGTTACGCAAAGGCCAACGCCGCCAGCCTTGGTGAAGACTTCGACAAATTCGTCTGCGTACAACGCCAATACTCCGAATCCAATACTTACCGCATACCATTGTGCAAAGGTATGGACCTCAGCCGCCGTTACCAACTAGGACAAGAGTTCCTACCAGATATGTACGTAGTTGCCATCAGCGACAACGTAATCAACGGTGCCAAACATAAGGCAGTCCACAGTAAGAAATTCGTAGTCATGAGCAAACGTCAACCAGATGTCATCGAAGCCAACCGCAATCCTGACGCGACCAAGAAAGCCACCCGCAACGGTGAGAAGCGTATGAAGCGCTCCGAACAAATCAAAGCACTGGTCAGCAGCAACAAGCAAATAGTAAACCAATACAAGGCGCAAAACGCGGAGATAGAAAAGTTAAAACGCGAAAACGTTCAAATGGTCCAACTACTTGAACAGCTAAATGCAATGGCAAAAATCGGCCAAGCAACACAGAGCACCGACGTACTAGCCTGCTTCCGTATCTGCCTAGGTACAACCAACAACTTTAACTGGATGAAGCGTAAAGCCCCAGAACCAACACTACACGCATTAGGCTCAAGTAGCCAACCAGCTGCCAAGCAGCAAAGACAGCGTATTTAAATGTATATTAAAATAATTAAAAATGTCTTCTGACTTAAAAAAATCTACTCTAGATATAAACCCTATCCGCCCTATACTCTCCGACCTATATTTTTGTAAAAATTGTAACCAAGGATGGAAAGACAACAAGTGGATGGAATGTTGTAAAGGTTGTGTTGGCCATAGGGATATGGGATGGACCATAGACGATATGAAATGTGTATATGGAACCGCTATGGACGCTCTGATTGGTCGAAATAAAGATTGCTCGTATTATTTCCCAGCCATTAAGAGACCGTTAACTAGGGGTTGTCGTAGACTATCGTACGAGCCAAACCGTTGTCATTATGACAGGGATATATTACAGCCGTTTGTTAAGTACGAATTGGACTGGAGAATGCAACAAGCTGAACTACTGGGTGTGTTTAAATCGTTCCCCTGTAAAAACACATGGGACAGTTTAGACCCAGAGGTTCAACGCCGGGTTGTATATAAGTATCCCGATTATAAATATAACCTTAAGCTATGAAGACTAAAGATATCGCTGAGAAATTTTTTACTAGTAAGGAAACCGTAATGAAAACGATACAAGAACTGTTGAAGGTTCCGGATGGTCTTTCTGAGCAAGAGACAGAAGAGAGAGAAAAGATTGCTCAACAGAAGTTAGACGAAGTAAATAAGGAATTAGATACACTAAAGGAATGTTTTAGAAACATTTTTATAGGATACATAAATAAGTCTAACGCTCTCAACGCCCAAGAGAAGAAAGAAGCAAGTGAGATTGACCGCATCGAACAACAACTAGAGGCGAACCGTAAACTCTTAGCAAATATAACTAAAACATGAGAATAGGTGTTTCTTCTCGTCTCAATCTACGTCTATTGTTATACAATGGAAATTGAATTCTTAAATCTCTTTCGGTTTTAAACCGAACACATTCTTTTCGGACCAAGTTATATAAATGGTTCAACTGGCGCAGGTTTCCACAACCAGGCCATCTTAATGATACCAAATGAGTCGAGCGTGTTGAAAAATCTTTAGAGAGTACAAACGTACTGTAAAAATCTTTCGGATGTAAATAATAGGATATATGTACTAATAAATCCCCAGACAATTCATTTAACATTATAACCGATGTCTTCTACCTTATATATGTTGTTGTTTCTGCTACTGCTGACACTCTACTTGGTAGCGATTAAAGCTGCTATACACCCTCTACCACTAGTAACCGAACTAGGAACACCCGACTTTAGCGTTGCTTACGATATTTCAAACATACATGTGCTATCATTTGGGGTACCAATAGAAGACCTCAACGAGGTATCACGTTATTATTGGCCACGCGTAACTTTTGTAGATGCCCCCGTTGACCACATGTACTTACGAGAGCGCTTTAGGGTAGCTCACACACCACACGTTGTCCTGCTCAACGCTGACCAAACACAGAGAAACATAACTCAGTTTCATCTTGATTGTCGCGTTGGTGTCTGGGATATAAAGCGTTTTATTGATAGGCATATCGATATGGGACACATCCACGAACTCAACGTTGAGAGTATTTACAAACGCAACTGTTCCGGTATATGATAAGTATAACACGTATAGCTAGAACACATCTAGTGAATTTAGCTCGAATGAATAAGACAAAAACTATAGTATTCAGTGTCAAAGGTGGAGGATGCAACGGCTTTGTATATGATTTAGCACCGGGTAAGAGAAGCGAAGGAGACGAAGGTGTTGTGGTCACTGGTGAAGTAGTGGTATCCATAGAGAAAATGTCTCAGTTCTATTTGATTGGTACAACGATAGACTATACTCAAGACTTTATGGGAAACCGATTTACATTTGAAAATCCTAACGCTCTAGCAAGCTGTGGATGCGCCACTTCATTTACGGTATAAAACTAGTCAAACGCTAATAAATGTCCTACCCGGCCCAATTCAATACAACGGGCAGAATACATACCGTGAAGGAAGCGGTAGAGTTTCCATTTACTGGGAAAGAGAACAACTGCGAACTGTTTCTCTATATGTTAGATTTGTACGATGTTATGTTGGATATAGCTTCGAGTAGTCAATTCCCTACTGGTAGAGAGACCTGGACTCCAGCGCTTCTACAGAAGCTCTATATCAAAATGAGAAAGATTTTAGTGAACCAGTACGATAAGATGTTTGTCTTTATCCCTGGTCGTTTGAAAGGATGGACGAATGGTCTATTTTGGTACGTAGAGATGATGATTATCAAATATTTACAGATAACCAGTCCCAACATGCTCAAGATGAACGACCAAATAACGGCATGGGTAAAGGAGAATCATTTACAAGCTACAGATTCCTTTAATTTGAATAGTTGGTCCTTTATGGACACCTGTAGGGCGTTAGAAGTTATAGAAGCCAATATGGATGTATTGGAATGGGACGAAACCTTATTCAAGTATTTGGATTACATTGAGATGCGAGCAGCACAGTTGGTCACACTCAACTCCAATTTCTCTATATTGGATAGGGCACAGTACCGCATTCAAGTATCCAAAACGGTATACCAATTACATCCGGCAGGTATACACGAATTGATGAGTCGTACTACATTGATACGCCGCAAAGCAGAGCTATGGTTTATGTGGGATGCTGTAAAACCATTGGAGATACAGGAACATTACATGGATGAATTCATACAGAAAGAGCAGCGTCAGATGACACAGCGTAAATTCCGTGACGAGTTGGCCAATAGAATCAATGAGAATATGTTAAGACCGGCAGAAAGGGATGTACAATCCTACAGGCTTAAAGGAGCTGACGTGTCGGACTATGCTGCTATGGCTTCCAACAGGCCGCTGGCTATGCTTGATGCTATTGCTAAAACATGTTCTTACGGTACATTTGCTGTTCTAATGGAAGACGCGCGCGTACCAGACGCTATGTATGTTGGTATGGTTCAGATGCATTTAGCTTCCGTTTACAACATGTCATTCACACAATACTTTTTATTGACAGAAAAGAATATCCATAAACACAAACACAAATTGCATCTGGTACTGGCACCATTTGTTATACAACGTAGTAATCGCTACGACGCCATGTGGAAGGGCCATGTTATACCTTCTAAAGATGGGTCGTTCTATTGGGCCTTTTTACAATGGGTCATGTTGTTGCGCAAAAAGTGTAAGGGAATAGTATACGGTGGTGTGAACCTTATACCGTTGTGTCAGCTTATATTAGATAAACCTAAAGTTATCGCTGCTCGTAAAGCAGGTGGGACGAGAGATTACAGTTGGGATTAGGGCACGTATCCGCTAAGAATATGTGAGTTTATTAATAACACACATACGTATAGTACACAAACACACACTCATCATGGCACGCAAAGGAAAGAACAAAAGACAACAATGGAGGAGACAGCAACAAAAAACAAAGAAAAAAGAAAATAAAGAGAAAAAGAAACAGAAAGAATACTACGAAGCACAAGCCAAGTGGTTCCGGGACAGCATTCGGTTATGTCAAGAGCGATTTCTGGCTCTGTGTGAAGCTGGGGTTGACATCGCTACACCCATTGCTGCCAGTGAGGAAAAGGACGACTTACTTAAGGCGGTAGAGGAGTTGGCAACAATCTGGGCAACACGAGAATGGCCTTCGGTACGCGCTCATCACTTGAAAATGATGATGCCTGGGAAAGTTTTGGATGAAACTCTAGCCGATATGGTGGATGAGATGATGCCGGGATTCAAGGAAATTGAAATGAAGAGACTCAAAGTTGGCTTCAAAACGAAGTGCTACTTTCCATTAACTGAGGATGAGCTCGCCTGTATAAAAACGGGCGAGTGGGGATATGCCAAAATGCTTAAAGAGGAGGGAGTATCTATGCGTGTGTAATCAGTATTAGATAAGAATATGCGAGATAAAAAATAACATTATTAAATTATTAAACATGAATGCAATCACATTATTTACCTTACTCATTGTCACTACAACCGCAACACACTTACGCCAAGATGCCACATTGTTCAGGGAACCACCGCAGGAGGCAAAGGTCGAACGGCCTGTGGAAAAAGCGAATGAATGCACCATCTGCCAGAACATCGTCGCAGTCATGCAGAACACAATCACGAAGGACGGAAGCATCTACCAATACTCGAAACTCGAAGAGTTCAAGACAATGGCTCGCCACGCTTGTCACGGATATCACGCTACGAAGGAGGAGAAGGAATGCCTCGAGATTGTAGAGGATACGCAACAAATGATGGACCATCTATACGACAAACATCCCTCTACTTGTGAAGTGTTGGGGCATTGTAAACGCTGTAGACCTTGCCCACCACCAGCCGAATGCTTAATATGTGAGCCTCCAATGGCAGCAGAAGTAAGCATGTGGGAAGTGATGCATACGGGGTTCAGAGCGTTGACGAACTTATTTACCACCGCACAACCGGTCGATTACACATTCGATGAAGACATCTAACGGTATATGTCGCGATTATATGACAATCAAAGTATTACCTGAATATATTCATAAATGTCTCTATATGAGCTTTTCGGGCTAGATAGCAACGCAAATGCTTTTGATATAGAAACAGCGGGTAAATCGGCGTTGAGAACCATCAACCCGACAACAGTAAAACAGTTTATTATAAAAAATAATTTACCTTATACTGATGAAGAAATTTTTACCCTAATAAACAATATGAAAAAGCATATTGATTCGAGCGCCTCTTTACTATTAGACCCTCCTACTAAAGACTGTTACGATGCTGTAGTGTCTGCCTCTACTAAACCTCAACAGACCCTGGCCAAAGCGCGGGTAGACTATTTAAATTCACAGAAAGGTGCGGTTGTATTCGACGATAGCGTATACGAGCTATTACCATTAGCGTGTAAAGAAGCTAAAATAGTCGGCGGGTTGAAGACAGAGAGTAAACCAAAACCATTGTCTTGTCGCTGGTGTAAAAAGGAATTCAGTCTTTCGAATTACAAAATTTATCAATGTAAATGTACTGCTCGTATTGGTCATACAGAATGTGCGGATGCTTTCGATATGGAATATGCTGGTCGCTGTCCAGTCTGTCGGTCTAATCTACTGGCCCGTTATGAGATATCAAAATACATGTTCTGGGGTATAGAGGCCAAATTTAAAATGTAAATGGTTCGTATTCTGCTACTATTTTTCTAGCATCTATTTTGTACCCGTTTGTAATAGCTCTATTCCTCCACAACGATATCTTCTCTTCATAAGTCAACGCCTCTTTCTCCTTCTCCTTCTCCGCCTTTAACACCGCAAACCGCGTTTCGGATAGGTATTGGATAACTTGTGCTGCCTGTTCGTGGCGTTGCTTACGTGTTTCTTTATTGACATGATTAGGACTATCTTCGAATGTAGCTTTTATCGCTTGCATGAGCTCAATAGCTTTATTCAACTTTTGGTAATCTGACATATAAGAACGTCTATCCTCTTCTTAAATATGTCACAACAACAATTAATACCATCGAGAATAAAATCTGCCGTTATGGAAGACTGGAATTGGGCCCTGGGATATGGCATAGGTAAAGATGTTTCATCGGGAAAGGATGTCTTTGTACACCATTCAAACTGTCTAGACACATTAAAAAAGAGAGGAGAGTGTACTGGCTTCAGCTGGTTGGATGACGATAAAAAGAAAGTGACTGGTCCGATTGGAAGAGATAGAAAGTGGTTAGAGAGAAGGGATATCATATTCTATGTGAGCAAGCCAGAATTTCCCAATGTAGCCTTTAGCGTCAGCCTGGTACAAGAAGATACCATTACCGCGACGTTACCCCTTACTGGGACACTATGAAATTATACCCTATTAAAACTATCCGTATCCGCTTCGCATATTCGATATGTCCAGTGACTATCTTAATATATTAAACAAACAAACATGTCTACTATCGTAATCAATAACCAAGAACAAAAACCAACAAGTATGAACACTCCTACTCTAAGCACACCTACTGTCGTGAGCACTAGCTCACCATCCAACAAGCGCGCATTGGATACTGCTCCTCCAGCACCTGTGAAGAAATCAAAGATGGCTGCTCCTGTATTCCGTTCGAATCGTTACAACTGGCGTTCGTCAAACCACTCACCAAACATCGATGTGACAACTGGTAAAGATGGCAAACCGTCCGTTCAATTGCACAACGCATCGCATTCCTTCAACTACCAAGTTATGGCTCCACCCGGCTTCGTCAAATGGTGCCACTTAGGTTCCGGCGGTGACTTTGGTAAAAAAGACTGGTCCACTGAAGAAAAAGGTGCATCATTATGCTTTACGTACACCAACTCAGCATTGCCGCTATTGCCTGGCGAGTCAGTCGAAGACTACAACAAGCGTCAAACTCCATTCAAGGAACAACAAGAAGCATTCTTCGCTTTCCTTAAGGAAACGCATCAAGCTGCCTTCGATAAGCTATACGAGAACGTACCTGACATTAAGGAAGGCTTTATGAAAAAAGCACGCGCTGTATTGCCTAAGGATACTCCACAAGAGCGATTGGACGCAATGGGTAAAAAACTATTCGACAAGTTCTGCTTAACGCACACACCATTGAAACAAGACCAAGCTGGTGGTATTTCATTCGTGGTCAAATGCTCCGCTTTCCGCGACAACAAGAACGGAACCTTCACACCACGCGAATGCTTCGTATATGATGGAAATAAATCAACCTTTCCACAGCATCCTGAGATTGAATGCGGCGACATTAAAGACGGTGCTATCTTGAGCCCTGTATTCGCTATTCGCTTGTACACTACGCCAGGCAACACTTCATTTGGTATCACTTATCAACTTGAGAATCGCCACATTGTTATCCACAAAAACGGTACTGGTTCGTTACGCCAAGATGGCCCATTGACTGAAGATGACTTGAAACAGCGTCAATACACATTCAAAGGTGTTACAAGCAACAGCGGCAACTACAATGTATATGTCAACGACATGTCCGGGCGCAAATACTTACATCGCATGCCTCCTTCGGTTACCAAGTATTGTGATTTGCAACAAGGTACATTGGGTAAATTCCCAGGCGTTACGGAGTCATCTGCCAAGTTCACTGCTACCTTCTTGGAGGACGAAACCAACAAGGCATACTTCGACCATATTGAAGCACTTGTACGCGACGCTGCTACCTACATGTTTAATGATGCGAATATCATGCCGGACCAAAAAGCTGATTTGCGTTCAACTGCTGCTTCTATTGCGGAGGAAACCAATCAATCCGTAGAGGCAACTATGCTTTCTCTATTCATGGAAAATATCCAATCGCCTGTTAGTCAAAAAGGACAAGGCCGTGAGTTGCGCGTCGGTGTTAAAATGCACAAGTACAAGAACTCCCCTAACGACCCATGGGTTAAGAACACGTTCAAATACAAGGATGAAGACTATGACCCATTGGACGAAGACCCTGGACTTGAACCAGGTTGTAAAATTGCGATGGTTATCGAACCTAAAGTGTACACCATGAATACCGGTGTAGCAGGCGTATCGCTTGGTATTGACTTGGATAATTACATTGTTATTCATTCCGGTATCAGTGCCATCCCAGAAGAAGGCTCACTTGAAGCCATCCCGGTGTACGACGCATCCATGTTCGGCTGAGTATAAAACCCAATAATCTAATTTTAAATGTTCGCTGGAATTATTCTTCTAGGAGTAATGTTGATGGCAGCCAGCATCGTCGTTGTGCTGTATAAAGCCACGTCATGACAACACATATGTGGTGGCCATTTCGGAAAAAAAGAGTTAACCCCATGCCTAATAAACGGATACTAGTGTGGGAAAATAAAAAGGTACTTAAAGTAGTTTATCTTTATTAATGTATTTTTATAACGAACCTGTTTACTGGATAATGAACCCTATTATGCTACCTAAACTAAGCCATACTGAAGTCGTATGTAGGCATACCTGTCTCTCCTGTCTTAGAAAAGAAAAACCTTGTAAAGCAGATTTTACCTGGGTTTTAGGATAAGATTCGCATATGTGGATTTAATAATAAAGCTATAAGAGACCCAAGTAATTTGATATCATGTGTGGAATACTAGCAATACTCAATACCCCAACCTCCAACATCGCAGTGGAACGAGCACTGGCACAACTCAATCATAGAGGTCCAGATGCCTCTGGTTATATCCAAACAGAAAATGCTTGGGTCGGTCATACACGGTTGAGTATTGTAGACCCAGAAAGCGGCGCTCAGCCGTTTCAAACGGAGACGGGAACCATACTAACTGTTAATGGAGAGATATACAATCATGAAGTGTTAAACAGCATGCATACCGCAGAGTGTAAGACTCGCTCCGATTGTGAAGCTATTGCCCACTTATATGACCATCTACAGAAGGACCAGACCTATTCCGATTCGTCTAAAGTAGAAGCAGTATGCTGCTTTCTAGACGGTGTTTATGCTTTCGTACTTGTTAATGGTACAGAACAATTTGCTGCCCGTGACCCGCTTGGTGTTATACCACTCTACTATGGCTACAAGAAAGGAGGTGGCGTAGCCTTTGCGTCAGAAGCCAAAGCGTTGCTGATGATTGTAGACTTTGTTGCCGAATTCCCACCTGGATATTACTTCTACAACGGGGAGATAAAACAATTCTTCAAACCGACATGGAAGTTAAACCCATCCATTGGAACACTTAATCGCCAGAATTTTAGTGATGGTAGAGAGCTTGGAAAGACGTTGGTAGCAGCTGTAAAGAAGCGTTTAATGTCAGACGTTCCTTGGGGCGTGTTGCTATCCGGAGGGCTAGACAGTTCTATCATAGCTGCTATAGCTGCCAGAGAATCAGCTGTTCCTATCAATACCTTTGCTATTGGATTAGAAGGTTCTCCAGACTTAAAGGCGGCTGAGGTTATGGCACAGCATATAAAGAGCAATCATCGGTCCTACACCTTTACCGTAGAAGAAGCTCTAGCTGCTCTACCGGAAGTAATACGGCATTTGGAAACGTATGATGTAACTACGATAAGAGCTGGTACTCCTATGTACATTTTAGCACGACACATCAAGGCAACGGGCGTGAAGATGGTACTTAGCGGAGAAGGAGCGGATGAATTGTATGGTGGCTATATGTACTTCCACAACTGTCCCAATGAGACTGAATTTTATATGGAGACACAGCGTAAGGTGTTGGACCTTCATCTGTATGACTGCTTAAGAGCCAATAAAGCGATGAGTGCTTGGGGAGTAGAATGTAGGGTTCCTTTTCTTGATATGGATATGGTGGACTATTCTATGGGTATTCATCCTGGTTTAAAGATGCCTAACGAAGCTCGTATTGAGAAGCATATACTGCGCGAAACCTTCTCTACGTTCTTACCAGAGTCTATCTGCTGGAGACAGAAAGAGCAGTTTTCAGATGGCGTAGGATACAAGTGGATTGATTCTATTAAGAGTATGACGAAGCAGACATTGAGTTGGAAGCTGTGGAAGAGGAGAGCGATAATGTTCCCGTGGCATACACCAAGGACGCACGAAGCGATGTACTATAGAATCTATTTCGACAAGTATTTTAGTATACCAGGCGCTGTCAACTTAGTTCCGTATGGTAAATCCTGTGCTTGTTCCAGTGCTGTGGCAGCACAGTGGGAAGGTAATGAGACAGATGATGCATCTGGAAGGTCTGTAAAAAATCATATAAAGAGTAATAAAAATTAAAATAAATGGGTAATTTAGCTAGTAAATTTTACGATACAAAAACGTTTTATAATCTCTCTATATTAGCCGCCCCAAAAGCACGTTGTTACAGGTGTAGAACATGGAATAGAAGAACTCATTTATTTAGGTATAACGGTAAGCGATACTGTAGCTCGTGCGCTCCAAGCGACGCCTTTAACAGTCATGTTGGGGACTACCAATCTCTCCCACCACAACACATACTCAAGGATGATACACCACTCTTATAGCGTTGGTGGCACTTGAAGCACTGTTGTCCACCCATCGCTTTACCCCAGCAAGCATTCCGAACGGTATTCTCGTCGAAGCCGCTGTCTTTATTGCATGATATACACATGATACGTTTCGGTTGCTTCTGAAGATTCTTCGTACGGTATTGAAAATAGTCGGGTTTGGGAGGAGTATTACACCCACTACATGTACCACCTACTGGGGTACTATCGGATTTGGCGAAACAGACGACACACATAGGCATGATGAAAAAGTTGTTGATATTTCTGATAGTGCTTCTTTATATCCGGAATATTCGTAGAGTATTCTGAATCCCTGTCGATTAATCGGACTATCATACCTTTTTGTTTGCACACAGCTTTGGGGATTGATTTCGTGGCCGACCACATTGTATATAAGTATCTTGTATATCATTATATAATGGCATATTGTACACAATACATGTCAGCGTATCGTTCACCTCACGAGTCACCGACTGGTAACGAGGGAGCGACATCGCAGGTAGTAACATTAAAAATGGAAAATAAAAAATTACGCGAGACTAATAAAGAAATGAGCGAAGAACTCATTCGTCTACGCCAACAATTATCTTATATTCGTGTAGCATCGCAACCAAAGTATATGCATCATACTAAGAGACCAGCTCCTATTGATTTGAGCGGGGTACAACAGTATCAACCGTACGAGCGTAGGCCCGCATTAGCTAGAGTAGCATCAGCACCCTCTGTAGTTTCGGTGGGACGTATCTCAGCCGCGGTTGGAGACCCTATATCGGAATCGTCATCTTTGGTTTCGACATCGGAGAATACTGTAGACGACCGTTGACTTGTAGGTGTGGTAATGTCATCTAACCATTCACCTAGACGTCGTAAAGGTCTGGGACGAGCGGGTACTGCCCTAGCTACCGGGGTTTCCACTAATCCTTCTCCCTGGCGTTTACATACTTGACTGACAGCAAATGATATCCATTTAAGAAACACAAGACCCAAGATGAAAGCAAGGCCTTCATAGGCATTGATAATAATCATGGGCATGCCCCTTATTTCTGTTATATTGAGATAGACTGGCTTATTTGCCATATATTGTTAATAAAAAAACTTAATTTATAATTAATTCTTTAGTTTGTCCTGACGAATCCAACTGTATTAACATTTAACCTAGCATAGTTCCTGAACCAAACTTTGGTAAAATCTTTTTGTAGGCAAGCACCTCGCCCCGGCGCAGCCTGTTCGTCTGCTTCCAGAAAAGGAGCGAGGTCGTGAGAACTCTCAACAACGATTTGGTTATTTACAATTCCCACCTTCATAATGCGGGTAGAGCCATAGTACAGATAGATGGCTTTCGTGTTCTTGTCGTAGTCATATTTACCCGTAGCGTAAGCAAACATTTCGTGTTTGAATTGGGAAAGAGCACACTCTTTCGAAATGTTAGACCATTTTTGAGAGGGTTCTGAATCATAAGCATCGGTATCGATTAGACGTTTGTAGACAAAGAAAGCTTTTTCGGTAAATACATAAGATGAGACGTTACCCATAATAGTGATTAAATAATAATATTTATAGGTTATTATGACTCCTCACTCGAACTACTCGTAGTATATTCCGACTCCGATGAAGCTATTCGCATTGGTTCATAATCCCAACGCCGTCTCCATCTTATATTGTAGAATCGTATGTATGCAAACCAGGTAAACCAGAGAACAATATCAACTCCAGTTACTATCCATACTTGGCGGTTGCCTCCAGTGTGTTCCATTGGCCAATGAAACGGGTCATCCACTTCGGTTCTCTTTAGCAATTCTTCATGGGCTATCTTTCTGTCTTCCCAGTTCATCCACGGGTCTTCGTCGATAGCTCTGTTCTGTGCGTCGTAATCGTCTTGAGAAGCTAGCAATGTTATAATACCGGTATACCAAATCAATGTCGAGGTTATTCGGAATATTTTGAACATACCATGACCAGTATGGCGCATAGCCAGGTGCCACATCATCTGGATAAAAAACCAGAATAAGAATGCTCGAAATCCCAATGGGTCAACGGCAGCATAGTGGAAATCAAACAATGTGAATATAATCACGCAATACCAGCCTCCCATCGCCAATAACCAATTCCACCGCTGTAAACATTTCTCCCACTTGGAATACATTTCGATTTTCCATGAGCTTTTGCACAGTTCACATTGTTCTGGCGTGGGAGAATAATGTGTAACCCAATTGCGCAAACATTTGCGGTGAACGTAGCCTTGAGTTCCGGCGCATGAACATGCTTTGAGTAATTGGCCATCGTTTTCCAAACAAATGCGACACAATGGAGTGGCAGTTCTTTCGTATAAAAGTCCTTGTTCTTCATCGCAATCTGAGTCACATGGCTGTTGACTATCCTCTAGGTTTTGTGGCATATGCAATTACGATTCTTGTGGGATTTGTAGGTAGTTATTATTACTTAAGTATATTCGCCACGAAAGCGGGTGCGCCGAATATAGATGAAGGATTGCAACGACAAATACAAGCACAAGTACAATTAATCATCATGAACGCCCTAACAACATTTATAAATCCGTTTCTAGCGATATGGTTGGCTTGTATACAATTCGCCCAGGTGTCTGCGCAGAATTGGAAGTATGTGCTTTTTCTAGTCATCGCATTCGTGCTGTGTATATTAATGCACTACGAACACCAAGACCTCATGTCCGGCCTCGACCAGTTCTGGAGATGCTTTGCGCATACATTCTTCTACAACTTTTTTATCCCTTTTCTCCAAGTATTGCGATTGACCTACGGGTTCTTCACACCACTATGGAACTTATTGAGCGTTACCATGTATCAAATTGGCAAAGGGAGTACGCAAATATTTCTCAAATGTCAAGTACAAACCATATTCATACCTATCGAAAATTGGGTAGTAGGCGTAGTAGAAATTGCCTTATCATTTGTTGATTGGTTGGGATTTACCAAGTTGCCAATATCAACAACTAATAATATCGCGGTAAACGATTGGAATATCATGCCAGGTGTATCACGTATTATGGTTGGCTTTAACGCCACACAGAATGGCCTCCGTTGCGCGTGTAATGCGCTCGACCCCGTTTGGGACATAGGATTTGCACCAGTAACTAGCTATCATTTACCGGCAGCTATCGACCATTGGTTCAACGCTCTAATACGCGTTGCGCAAATGTTTCTACGAATTGTTATTCCACCAGGAGAAGCTCCCAACATTGAACGAGTCATGTACCATGTCTACGGTGGTATACTAGAATCATCGTTCTTTATAGACTATGTTCTATACACTACTATCAAGAATGTGGTACGTATATTTGCGTTGGGACTGTTTGACGAGTCAGGAATTAAGCAGCCTGCGGAGTTTGTAGCTGGAAGCGCAGCGCGGGCAGGTCTCACTTTGCTACAATTGCCAGTAAATATGTTAAAGGGCGTTTGGGCCATGTTTAATCCAGAGGTTACTGGGGATTCTGCGGCAATGATGAACGCCTTCAACTTTGACGATGTGTGGGCTAACCTTTACATCAGTTTGTACGACCTCTCCAATTCGGTCCATTGGTTTTTGTACCTGATTGAGAACATTGTGGGAGGTTTGGCTACGGCCTCAACGATTAAAGCTTCCGCATTACCGGAGACCTTTGAATGTGATTGGGTCAACGATTACTCGCCAGAAAATATAAACAAATGGCCAAATGCTCCACATATGATATCTTACACAGCAGCATGTTCTATCTACAATACTGGTCTCGTACTGCTTGGTGGTCCGTTGGTATTCTCTGAAATGATTAAAGAACTGTTCTTCAAGTCTATTGTCTTACAGGAACAGAACATGCTTCGGGTCATACAAAAATACGATGGTATGTGGTCTTCCAGAGAAGAGATATCCACATGCGAGAAGCGTAGAGAACGAGCATCGCCTCTCAACGGTACTATGCGCCTTGACTGGTCCATAGACCCAGACCAATGTAACTGTGACATGCAACTGGGTGAATATGTAGCACCCGACCCCAACCGTGCCGGAAAGGTGGATTTGTATAGGTATGCGTCCAAACCGGTGTACAATCCGTGGTGTGGCCAGCCTACGATGCAAGACCA
>Ga0209404_10001486_pt1 | contig 15693 bp, 13 predicted proteins | sample TroAtlMetagenome_2_FD_187447 | JGI IMG/M metagenome (GOLD analysis project Ga0209404, IMG submission 187447) | Marine eukaryotic phytoplankton communities from Atlantic Ocean - Tropical Atlantic ANT8 Metagenome (SPAdes) (version 2) | ecosystem: Environmental > Aquatic > Marine > Oceanic...
CTATGTTGGTCGATTCATAACCCGTGAGAAGTTGTGTGAATCCATCTATCCCCGTAGGAGCCAATCCTGCGACGATAATTGCCCACATAGCGACAAGTCGCCTATCCGATCTATAGAGTGGCGCTACCCATTTATCCGGCAATAGAGATAGAAATGAATCACGAATACTATAGCGATTAAGCCCGAATCTACTCCAGATTATCGCCCCTGCTACAAAACCAAGTAGAATCCCAATATCACGCGCGCATATGGCTGTTTGATTGCCATTCACCTCGTAAGATCTATCGTACTTCTGATGACAATTAAGATCCCCTATCATGTATACGAAAGCCACCAGTGGGCCATGCTCACTCCAAGCAAATACTCCGCCATGTATGAATTGATTATGCCCGACAGGCGAGTCTTCTCCATGGTCCGCATTGCCCCAAGACCCCCATCCATCTACTGTTGCATAGTCAATCAAATTCGCTCTTCCAGAGAGCTCAGGAATTGCGCCATGTTCCATGGTTAGGGGTGTAACGAATACCAGCAAGAGGTAAGAACCTGCGATTAGAGCAAGACGAACACCTATCTTGCCTTCTCTGGTTCTGTTGGCAGCGCCGTTCCGCTCCATAATCCTCGTTTATCGATGACATCTATCAACTATGCTCAGGCTAATTCATGTTGGATTGCCATGCTCGATGTGCATGGCAGACGCATCTTCACGGGATGCATTGACTGCAGCGCTTGTCATTGGCGCCATGGCTGCAGTGATAGTTAGCATATTCTCCCTAATAGGTGGCGATGCTAATCCTGAATCAATACCAGACGCATTACGCACGGGTCTAAGTGCAGGAGCAACAACTTTTGCCGCTGTATTGATTTTGGTACTCATTCGCCTAAGGCAGAGAGCCAAAAACCCAGTTCATGTGGAAGATAAGCAAGAGACGGCCAAATTCCTCCGTGGCGCTATAGGGGGCGTTCTGATGTCTGCCGGTGCAGCGGACAGATTTCCATGGGACCCCAGGACTAAGATAAGGGTCGAGAGAGGAGTCTTGACAATAGATTTGATCGGACTTGATGCTAAAGCCGCCACTGCCGCCATCGAATGCGTCATACGAAATCGCTCGAGACTGGGGAGACTCAGAGTAGTCACCGGTGCCGAAGAACGGTGGGAAGGGGAGCGTTCGTTTCCAAACATACGTCCAGCAGTAATACAGAGGCTCAAGATAGATGCCCAAGAGGCCCAGTGGCAGGTCCTACAATCCAGAAGTTCTGTGGTTCTGAGGCCAATGGGTTTGCCTCCATCATCTAAACGAATCGCGTTAAGAATGATCGTCTACGGACCGCCCATGACCGCCGTAATGCACTTTTCATTCCGTGATCTAGCGGGTTCAGGCGGTAGTTCCGCTGGAGGGATTTTCGGAATCTGTGTGGGATTGCTGCTCACTGTATTGATGGCAAGCCACAGGGATAGAACTGGTTAGTCAGTAACTTGGGATACCCTCGCAACACGCTTCAAGGACCCTTCTGCACCGAGGACATTCCATATGCTGCCTCATTGGCACCGCATCACCTTTGAATCCACATTCGCAGGTAATGCCTTGGCAGTGATCCGAGTCCATGGGACGAACAGTTCACGGAAGGTGGAATAATATTGCTCAGCCATTCAGATTCACGAGAGCATCTTCCACAGCTGAGATTAACCATGAGTGAACTCCCTCTCCACCCATTTCAGTGAGGGTAGAATTGAGGAATGCTGCGATGAGAGCATCCTCCGACTCTTGCTTCGAGAAGCCTCTTGCCATGAGGTAGAACCTCTGACTTTCATCAACAGGGCCATTCGCCGTGCCATGGCCACAACCAACCACGTCATTCTCCTCAACTTCGAGTTCCGGAATACTATTGGCACTTGCTTTCTTAGAGAGCAGAAGGTTGTGGAATATTTGACCAGCATCTGCTTTCTTCGCTCCTTTTTCGATTCGCAGCATTCCCGTACCAACAGAAGTGCTCGCTCCTCCGCATGCTGTGTGCCACTCTAGGCGGCTGTATGTGTGAGGGGCCGTATGACTAATCTCTATGTGATGGTCGAGATGCATTTTTTCTGCAGATAGGAGGGATCCGAGTACATTGAGACTGGACCCTGGAGAATCCAACAAATATCTGATATCGGCCTTCGTCCTTTGGCTACCTGCGCTTACGGTTCCAGATGTAATCGTCGAATCACGTCCAGCACGCACCGCATCTACACGCATCAGAGAGCCGCCCTGAGTTTTATTCACGAGGATGTCTGTAACGATTGACCCCTTCCCTGTTTCGGCGGTTCTTAGCAGACCAAGCCATTCGCATGGCCCCGATATGCGGGTGAGTATTGTTGCTTCAGATAGATCCCCCGCTAGAATATGCATGTGTAGCGCCTCAACTCCCCCATTCGTTTCAATATCAATCAGGAGAGGCTTCTCGCTCGTCCATTTCCCCGGTATGGATAGTACCAACGAATTACCTTTTGTGACAGTCATTAGGAATGAATCCGTTGTCGGCGATCCTTCGAAGGGAACCTCGACCTCCTCACTAGCCTCTAGAGTCACGCCTTCTACGGGCGTTCCATCTACATGGCTCAAATTTATCTTCGGAGACCCAACATTCTCAGGAATTTCTCTGAAATTACCGGTTGGGTGAATTTTTTTCCATGGAGTGTAGCGCCAAAGGTGATCTGAAGTGGGAGGCTCATCAAGTGACAAGTACAATTCTTCTGAGACGCCCATATCTTCCACCGAAAGAACAGTTCAGCCTATGCTACCTTCCATTTCGAGCGCCATCAATTTGTTCAGCTCCACGGCATACTCCATAGGAAGTTCTCTGGTAAATGGTTCAAAGAAACCATTGACTATCATCGCAAGAGCCTCTTCTTCGGAGTGGCCCCTACTCATCAGGTAGAATACCTGGTCATCGCTGACCTTCGAGACACTAGCCTCGTGCTCGCAGCGAGCAGAGGGATTCGCCACTTCCATGGTGGGATATGTGTCGGTCTGACTGCCATCATCCAGGATAAGCGCATCACAGACAACATTCAATTTACAGTTTTCAGCCTTTGGTGAAACGGTAACCATTCCTCTGTAAGATCCTCTTCCCCCATCTTTAGAGATTGACTTTGACAATATCTTGCTCGTAGTATTGGATGCGAGATGATGAATCTTAGCCCCTGCATCTTGATGCTGTCCTTTTCCTGCGTATGCAACTGAAATAACCTCGGCGTGTGACCCCTCTCCCTTCAGAATCACTGCGGGATACTTCATCGTCAGCTTTGAGCCAATGTTGCCATCAATCCATTCTATTGTCGCATCCTTGTGAGCAATGCCTCTCTTCGTAACAAGATTGTAGACATTAGCCGACCAGTTCTGTATGGTTGAGTAGCGGATATGGGCTCCTTCATGAGCAATCAACTCCACAACTGCTGAATGAAGAGAGTCTGTAGAATAGGTCGGTGCAGTGCACCCTTCCACATAATGTATGCTTGACCCTTCATCGGCCACTATCAGAGTCCTCTCGAACTGACCCATATTCTTGGCGTTGATTCGGAAATACGCCTGAACGGGCATTTCCACGGAGACTCCCTTTGGGACATATATGAAAGATCCACCAGACCAAACTGCAGTGTTTAACGCTGAGAATTTATTGTCCTGATACGGAACGACACTACAGAAATACTTCTTGACTAACTCCGGGTGCTCCCTGAGGCCGCTGTCCATATCGAGAAATATGACTCCTTGTGATTCGAGGTCTTCTCTTATGCTGTGATAAACCGCTTCCGATTCGTATTGTGCCGTAACCCCAGAAAGCCACTTCTGTTCTGCTTCGGGTATCCCGAGACGATCGAAAGTATTCCTGATGTCTTCGGGGACATCTCCCCAATCTTTCTCTGTTGCATCTGAGGAGCGTAGATAGTAGCATACCTTATCGAAATCGATTCCCTCTAGAGCTTCACGATCCCCAAAGCCGGGCATTGGGCGATTGACGAAGTGATGATACGCTTTCACGCGAACTTCAGTCATCCATTCAGGCTCATTCTTGATTTTAGAGATCTTTCTTACAACCTCCTCACTCAATCCTGAATCAAATCGTATGGTCGAGTGTTCCGGGTCGTGCCATCCCTCTTTGTAGTCGCCCACTGCCTCGCGCGCTTCTTCCATTGCCATATTCAATCATCCTCCGTAGTACCTGATTCGAGCCACTCATATCCCCTTTCTTCGAGTTCCAATGCCAATTCCGGACCACCGCTCTTCACAATCTTGCCTTTGATTAAAACATGAACATAATCAGGCTTGACGTGCTCCAATATTCTGCTGTAATGTGTTATTATTAGTGCACCTGAATCAGAACCCCGTATTGCAGCATTTATCCCTCTCGACACCACTCTAATACCATCTATATCGAGTCCAGAGTCTGTTTCATCGAGTATTGCAAGTGTGGGCTTGAGTAGCATCAGTTGAAGAATTTCAAAGCGCTTCTTCTCACCGCCACTGAAACCATCATTCACATATCTGGAAAGGAAAGAACGGGGAATGCTCACTTCTTCCATTGCAGATTTCAAGGCATTTCTGAATGGAGCCCCTTTAGCAGCCTCATCGCCGCATATCGCTGCGACCGATTTCCTCAAGAAATGACCAACTTGGAGGCCCGGTACCGATTGAGGGTATTGAAATGACAGGAAAACACCCTTTCGAGCCCTCTCCCATGCCTCAAGCTCAAGGAGATCTGCCCCATTCAGCTCAATGCTGCCTGATTCGACTTCATAGTCCGGATGGCCCATTATGGTGCTGGCAGCTGTAGTCTTGCCGCTGCCATTCCTACCCATAATTGCGTGAATCTCTCCAGGTTTTATCTTGAGATCGATCCCATGAAGTATTGGATTTCCATCGATCCCCACATGTAGTCCTTCGATAGAAAGAACCGGCGTCTTATCGGACATTTAATGACCTCCTATGAACGGCCTTCTAGGCACTTACTTTTCAATCCATGCCAATTGCTCATTTCGGCGAATAGCACAAATTGCCATGGCCTCTGGGGTATGTATGGCCGATACTCATGAGGCAGATGGTCTCGAAGACCTATACAGGGTGCAAATCGCTCCAATAGTGGATGATGAGGCCAAGAAGAGAATCGCGATGCATTCCGACCCAGAGGAAGATCAAAGACTTCTTTCTCTGAACATCGTGGAAACGTTGAGGTCCTCATCTGAAGATGCGATTCCTGCGTTGATGGCACGTCTAGGGCCCGTCAGAGCAGCCTTGGAGGGGCATGGAGGGGCCTTGGTAGTGCATGACTTTAGCCTCGATGAACATGAAAAAGGAGACGCAACATTGTCACTCGTAATCGATCTCGATGGAGCCTGCGTAGCATGCGGGGCTGCCCCTGGGACACTCAAGGGCATTCAGGATGATCTTCTTGCAGACCCGGGTATAAGTCGTGTACGCTTTCACAGCGGAATGCTGGAATGGTTCAGCGATATACAGAGGGAATTCGTCCTCAAGCACGGGGAAGTCACATTCCTGTGACCAGGCTGTGCCGTTATTTCTCTAGAATTTCACGCAAGACCATCATACTATTTTCTGAGAGTCCGAGGACAGTTATCTCGCTGCCTTTGACAACTTCGATAAGATCCGAAGCCCTTCCATGAATATCGTAGCCCCCTGCCTTGCCTGTCCAAGAACCCGATTCTACCAGATCATCCATGGCATCAGTGTCGATATCTCTGAAACACACATCTGCAGACTCAGTGTAGATCATATCGCCCTTATCGTGAGCAAGCAATATCCCTGTACAGGTCCAGACTTTGTGATTCCTTCCTGAGAGTGTCGAGAGCATCTCTCTCGCCTGATTCGAATCTCTGGGTTTGCCCATTGCCATCTTACGAACAGGATCCTCGACCATGGTATCGGACACAATCCCAATCCAGTCCCCCTCATTCTCATTCAGAAGTGCTCTGGCTGACTTGATCTTCAGCTCAACCACGTTTCTGACCGTGCCGGAAACGTCAGATACGTCCATTACTTTCGATTCATCGACATCTAGGGGCACTATCGAGATGTCGTGAGGCTCCACCCAAGACTGTGCTTCTAGCCACAAGCGTCTTCGAGATGACGCCGAGGCGAGGAAAATCCTCATCAGATATCCTCTACCCTACTTCCGCAGGCTGGGCACGAAGTGCGACGGACTTTCTTCGAGAGATCGAATCGCGTCTTGCATGATTCGCATGTCACCGTTCTGAAAGGATTGGATGGATCAACGGGCATAGGGGGCGCCGGGACTTCGTGTACCGCAATCTCTTTCGGAGGGGGGATACTTACTGGCGAGACCTCTTCAACAGCATCCTCGTCTATCTCCAATGCATCCTCGGGATCTGCCTCTATGACTACTGAAGCTGACCTCCGACGATCTGAGATATTCGTCAGGCCCTGCCTCATGGTGCCTACAAGCAGGGACAAGAGAATCACGAGCATGACCGTCGCAAGACCTGCAAGGAGGACGTTGAATTCGGTATCATCGAGTCCAAGTGAGTCCTTAGCCCGTTCAAAGATATTCGACGGCCCGTCATCGAGATCGCCGTTACTAATGACTTCAACCAAAGACCAACTCCCTGCCATGGTTTGTTGCATGTATGGGAGAGAAAGCCCATCCGACCTGTCCGACACTCCGTATATCCAGCCGCTCGATATCCTGTTCTCTAGGCCAATCCAACCTTCCTCGGGATCAATCATTCCGATACTCGCTACGGGCCCAATGGGGCTGACTGAGTCGTGAATGACGTAGAAGGCGCCCCCTCGTTCCGATATCTTCGCTAAATTCGCTCCTCTTGCAAGTACCGAATAGGAGGCTCCGTTGATGGTCGAGAAACCCTCGTCCACGATAATCACCCTCAGTACGGATGAATCCCCTTCCCCTTCAATCCAACCTATCGCAATCCTGTCTTCATCATTGACCTCATCAACAGCCATTGTGGGGGAAGATCCCTCTACTGCGATGGCTCGTTTGTATGTCCAGGAGTCTTCTCCAAGTATGCCGTGGGCGTACCAAAGCCCAAGTACATCTTCTGAACTGGTGTCATTCCTTGATGATGTGTACAGCAGATGAAGAAGATCTTCTCCAATTTCAACTTCAATCTCAACATTAGGCTCCGACATGGTGTCGATATCCTCTATCACGTTCACGACTAGTTCCCACTCGCTAGCAGACTGGGGGTCTTCGCCATGGAGGGTGAAAATTGATTCCAAGGGCTCAAAGGCCGACCCTGATGACAGATCTCTAAGATAACCAGCGATTACAACAAGACCGTCTTGCTGATCTATGTCGACTCCGAAGTAATCGCCAACATTCATCGGCAATGGTTCCATCAGGTCTTGCGGCACCGTAGATGTGCATTGGTCATCCACCGTGGAGTAGGACACCGTCTCACTAAGTACGCCTGTACCTGTTACAAGCCTCCTCGTCCAGACTACATGTGCAACACTGCTGTCATCCACAGTCGCGGTTATCGAACCACTCCAGAATCTCTCTAGAGGGGTAGTGCAGCGAACTATCGTGCCATCCTCCTCTATTTTGTGCATTATTACCTGAGTTCCCTCAGAGGTCAAAATCAGACCTGTTTTCCTAAATGATAGAACTGCCAGGGGCTCCTCATCCTCTGATAATGAAACAAGCCGACTAGAGACCCTTGAATCGTCAATGACTATCGCGCCCTCGATTTCATTAGAACTCCAATCCTCGTCAACTAGCTCCGGCCCACTGACGGTTATGCGATATTCCATCGGTCCCGCTGCAGACGCAGATAATGGGAATTCAACCATTGAAATCTGGCCTGCAGGTATCGTGAAGAGTGATCTCGATAGAATCGGCAACCAGCCTCCCGACTCCTTGATGTGGAGGGTAGCTTCTATGCTCGAGGAGTCAAGATTTCCATCATTACGAAGCATGGTGATCAGCGTGAATTGATCACCAGGATTGGGAATTGCCGGCGACGTTGCAATACCTCCTTCCACCAAGACTATGTCGACCCCTTGTTTCAATGGCATCACATCGAAATCTAGACTGGCCAAATTGTCCGATTCGTCTAACTCTTCAATCGTATCTGATGGATCTACAACTATGCTAAGATCCTTCGTGCCCGAAACCGAGGGATTCCAGTAGAGGATGAATGCAGCCTTTTCACTCACTGAAATCTTAGGTATCGTTGCTTCATACCTGCGCTGACCATCTTCGTAAAGACTGACCATTACTCCTGTAGCGCCCACATCTCCCTCGTTACGTATCTCACCTCTTATTTCGAGGAATGAACCCACTCGAGCTTCATCAATGGGAATCCCATAATCCGTCACCACCGAACCGTCCATTACGATCAAATTCGGCCTAGGGGGGAGGTTATCAACTTCAACAGTCCTTCTGTCAATCTCGCTGAAAAGACCATCCCCACTCTCCAATCTAACACGGATTTCGCTTTCTCCTTCTTCCATATCGGATGTGTCAATTGAAATCTCGAACTCTCCCGTGTATTCGTCTCGATTCTTGTTGATTTCTGATAATGATGGCCCATCAAACCACTCGCCATCATCAATCTTCCATCTGATTACCCCTCCATCTACTGTCGAGTATGAGCCGCTTAACTCCATCAATCCAGATACTGTGCTACCGGGCTCGGGCAAAGATAACCCGAGATCAATTTTCCCAATCCCATGGAAGCTTCTATTCACAGCGCTCCATCTTCCAGTTTCATTTACGGCCTTGGCCTCCAGCGAGAGCCGAGCATCATAGTACCCATTCACGTCGATTATCGGCACAGGGACTATTGTGGACCATCGTCCATCTTCATCAAGTGATAAATTTGTCCAATTCGACTCTTGTTTGACCAACTCAACCTGCCCGCCAGGCTTTTCCTTCTTGTACGAATAACCAGTCCTAATCTGTACCTCTTCTACGCTCAATGTCCCTTCCTCATCTTCGTTCAGGATGCCGCTGAATGAGTAGTTTTTACCTTGAACAACCCAGTCGTTTTCCGCTGGCGACTCGATGTAAATCCATTCTTGGCCGGTTTGTATTTGGGCACAGTCGCCACCTATCAGACAACTGTACACCTGTTCTCCATCGACTATTCCGTATCCATATTGGTTGTTCCATCTATCTGAGTTTGCAAGGTCGCTAGGTTCACCCCTCTGCTCAGATGTGACTCTGATGATCGTCTTCACATCCTGTGGGGAGAGCGTGTCGTCGTACGACAAAATCAAAGCAGCCAAACCAGCAACAGCAGGGCATGCCATGCTGGTTCCTGATTTCTCCGTATAGCCATCATCGGCTAACTGCTCATCGCCAACGGGCAAAGGATTAGGCGGAGAGTACTCTGCAGAAATAATCCCGCTACCGGGCGCTACAACATCGGGCTTGTGCTCGTCATCGAAGTCATTATCGGCATCACTCACTCTCGGGCCGTAGTTGGAGTACGAAGCAATCTCATCGTCTTCCCTGTCGATCGAATCGTCCTCATCGATCGCGCCCACTGTGATTGCTTTGTCTGAAGCCCCCACAGACGTGATTCTATTTTTCCCATCGTTTCCGATTGCTGCAACTGCGACTATTCCTGCTTCGACAGCCGCATCCACAGCGCGTGCCTCTGCGTTTTGCCCATCGTCCCCCTGATCTTCTTCTCCAGGAGCCGTCGTGTCCCTCGTGCCAAATGACATCGACATCACATCTATTCCACGACTAGATTCATTGTTGCCCCAATCAGTATCCGCGTTGTTTGTCACCCAGTTGATGCCCTTCAGTATGGCTGCTGAGTTCGTCGTTCCGATGTCGTTGAACACCTTCACATCGACCAGGTATGCTCCGGGCGCATATCCAATATGATCGCGATCACTATCCCCCGTCCCGAGAGCTATACCCGCAACATGGGTACCATGCCCATCCCCATCGTCAGGATCGAAGTTACCATCGGTGCAGTCTCCCTGATTTTGAGATGTTGCGTCGCAACCCGCCACCCACTTCGGATCAGGGAGATCGCTCGGCTCATTCGTATTGTCTGTGTTCGAATCTGAGAAGTCATCCAATGAAAAATGCTCATTGTCTACTCCGGTATCGAGGATTGCAATAACTACGCCATCACCCATGTATCCATTGCTCCAGAAAGAATCGGGATATATTTCGCTGGACCGTACTTTGGATGCCTGTGTGGCAGTTCCAAGATACGGCTCCAGCACATTCTGCTGTTCGATAAGAACCACGCCCGGGAGAGAGAGCATATCCGGCAATGAGGAAACAGGCACTTTGTCCAGAACTATCGAGTCTAGAGAGTCCATCTGGAAGAACCAAGCGCCATCCTCGATCCAACCGTGCTCTTCTAACACGTCTTTGAGGGATTGGGAATCAGATGCGCCCGGATGCCAGGCATAATCTACAACGATCGCGACAGTCTTCTTCCCATCCGGCCCAATGATTGCCGTAGGTGATACGGACTCCGACTCCCCATTGAGAATCCTCTCGAGACGATCATCCATCCCATCAGCGTCACTATCTCTTCCATACGACTCCCACCAGCCATATGCTTCAACTGGCAGACCAGCATCAATAGGGGCATCTGCGTGACTTATTTTGTCAGATCTGCACCACGACTCGTCACAGGAAGCACCCTCATCGTCATCGAGATTGATTTCAGATATATTTTCGAATGACGTAGCCCCTGCTGAGGCGTCCATTATTATGATGAGCACTGATAGAAGCAGTGCCCGTCTGGCCCCTTTCTGTTGCATACGCGTACCGCCACTTTCGCATACGCCGTATAATCCCAACTTCCCCATGCGCTCAAAGAAGCCAATCACAGGGGTTAGTTGTCATCTTGGAAGGACTCCAAAATAGGAATGACCTCTGCGTCATGTGCAAATTGGTTGCTTGGGACCTCGATGAGCTGAGAATTTGGGAGCCCCTCGGAAAGTAGCATAACGTCGTCGTCCGAGTGTAGGGAGTCTGATTTCGCGGTCAGAAGCGCGATTCTATCCTCTATTGATGATATGGTCTCATCTTTCATCGTGTACGCGAACTGTGACATCGCGCTCAGCCGAAGCCTCTTCACATTTGACGCCAGCAAGGTCCTACGATATCTAATTCGTTGACCCTCTTCCTTCAGTTTGAAATCGAGTATCAGTATCGCGAGCCTTACCAACGGGGGGTAAACGAAGCTTGGCATCATTATCAGGAGACGGCTCCAGAGGGGGAAGTCGAAATTCGTATTCGGGGCCAGTAATGCGACGCTCCTTGGTTTGAAGGCACGTTCCGCCAATGCCTCGAGGATTACCGTGGCTCCTAACGAGGAGGCAAACCAGTCGCCGCCGGAAGAAATCTCTGGAAATTCTTCGACTACCCTCTTCAGATCCTCCACGCTTCGATGGACAGAGAGGCTCGATTTTGTCAGTCTGCCTTTCGATACAGCACTCCCTTTTTCCCTTGTTTCGATGTATGTCAGCCTTCGCCTCGGAGCCCATTCTTCAACGATCTCCTGCCATCCTTCGTAGACGCTGTTCCACCCTGGAACCATGACTAGGGGGGCGGAGCCCGAATCATTCTCAGGCACCCACTGGATGACTCGTATGGACCATCCATCATCCATCTCGACCATCTTCGACTCGACTGTGGTACCAGCCACTTCTGGTATCCGAGTCCATGGGTTTTCCATCGCATAACCCTCGAGATGAATTGCGGCCTATTCATTGGAATTCAAGTGAAGGGCGCTCTCTTGATGCCACGTCGGCCACATAAAGCTCGAGCTCGCCCTTACCCATCCAGTTCGCAACCATGACGTTGGGGAAGACCTCGATCAAGTTGTTGAAGTTGGTCGCAGCCGCGTTATATGCCTCGCGCCTGTCGCTGATGATGTTCTCCATATCGCTGATCTCATTTTGGAGCTGGAGGAAATTCTCATTCGCCTTCAGGTCTGGATACTGTTCTGCAACAGCGTAGATCTTGGGGAGCATCTGTCCAAGCAGCGCCTCATTCTTCATGACGCCTCCGATATCGCCTCCCTTCGATGCGCCTGCTGCAGCCATCCTTGCCTCCGCAAACTGATCGAACATCTCCTTCTCATGCTTCGCATAGCCTCGGATAGTTTCCACTAGGCTGGTAAACTGGTCGTAGCGCTGCTGTAGGACAACGTCAACATTGCTCCACATCCTGTCACACTCATTCTCCGCGCGGACTATCCTGTTGTAGAGCCCTATTGCCCAAAATAGTAGGACTAGTATCAGTAGTCCGGAGCATCCGAGTAATCCTAGTAAGCCAATTCCCATAGCAGCCTCAGCCATAATGTTGCCAGCCGCTATTCTGACATGAACCTTGGCCTTTCAGCCCCCTGATATTGATATCGCAGTGAAGACACCGCCTTCTTCGATGACAAGACCTTCTTTGACGAGCCCCCTCAAATGCGAAAGAGTCTGGTCGCGGACAAGAGATTCGGGTGCATCCGGAGCGTCTTTGTAGGCACTCAAGGCAATATCTCCCAAGCGATTTAACCCTCCCTTGACCGCATTCAAGACTTTGGCGTGACGTTCCATCCTGTGCTTCAATGTGCGTGATAGCACCCTCATTGGCGCAGCACACACTGGGCCATGGCTGGGGAACAGGAGATTCGGATTCAAAGCAGAAAGACGTTCTAGCCCATTCATGTATTGGTGCATGTCTCCGTCAGCAGAGGGAACGAGTATGGTCCCAACCATGGTGACGTTATCTGCCGATAGCAGTCCTGATTTCGAGATTAGGGAAACCATGCCGGGGCAATGTCCGGGCGTCTCGATAACCGTCCATGGCAAGTTATCGCCGAGATCTATGATGTCCCCCTCTTCGATCACGGTCCCCCCGCCTATCGCAGCAAGCGTCTCGGAACTACCGAGAACCTCGACATCTACAATTTTCTTAATTCTGGACCTATCTCCAATATGGTCGGTATGGCGGTGAGTGTACAAGATTGACTTGATTTGCTTACCGCAGCTCTCTAGCTCGTTCAGACGTTCGACGATTATGGATTGGCCTTCTCCATCCTGGATCGCCGGATCGACAAGAAGCAAATCATCCCCTTGTCCGATTATGAAGCAGTTGGTATGGGTGGATGGTGGAAGTGTAGCTGTCGGTATAGGCAGGCACTCAACCCCCGGCGCGAACTCGATCTTATGGGCCCCCATCGGTGGCTTGCCTGCAAGATTGGAGAGAATTTCCAATATTCCTCGACCTTCTCTGCAACGGTCAACGATATCCCGCATGAAAGTGACCTGGGGGGGAGCCATCCTTGCCGAACCCTGCTCCCACTGTTCCAAGATATCCTCTGGATTCCACCATTTGAATTCCGTAAATTCACTCCTCCCCGGGGGGTGCTCAGGCTCTGGAGCATACTCGCCAAGATGGATGTGGTAGAATCTATTCGTGTATCTTACAGGGGCTAAAGGAGGGGTTGTTCGTTCAGTAACCAGCGAAGCCCCAGACGTATCCACATGGACCATGCCCTCAGCCAATGCCTCAATCCAGGCTCCGGGCCCCTCAATCAGCTTCTTGCGTACATGAGGGGGGACAATCACCCAACCCCCATCCTCACTTTTCGAGAGACCAGTCTCTTCCACAACCTCTCGGAATAGAGTCACCAGGGATTCCATGGATTGTATGTCATCCCCCTGGCCGGACCTTTTCCTTGCGTATTCGATGTCTTCTTTCGAAACACCGCCTCCAGGAAATGCCCAGAACTCGGGAAAGGTCGGAACATCCGGATGCCTCAGGCCCATAAGCATCCTGATCGAACCGGGCTCCCCTCGAGTAAGCACTGCGCTTGAAGCACGTCTTGGCGGCCGAGCAGGACGGCGCTCGTAAAGACTCATGAATGACCGAAGGGATACGGGTTTCTAATCACATGTGTGGCTCTAAGACACCTGAAAAGTGCTATCCGTCGTGTCTTGGAGGACCCTGTATGAACCCGGCCATCCTCGTCGCCACGGGCGGAGCATTGGGCGCACTTGGGAGATGGGCAATCGGCTCATTCAGTACCGGCATGGCATTCCCGTGGGCCACTCTGGGGGTCAATCTGATTGGCTCGCTGCTGCTGGGCGTACTTGCAGCTGCATTCTCAAGCGGCTCAATCTCGAAGGATGCGGTCCTACTCTTGGGCGTCGGATTCATGGGGGCATTTACGACTATGTCGACATACTCATTCGAGGCAGTTGAGATGGGTGAATCTGGTGCCCTTGGCGCTTTAGCAGCTTATGTTGTGGTGACAGCACTGGGTTGCCCCTTGCTTGCATTGCTGGGATGGCGAGGCATGTCTCTGCTGATGTCCTAGCCCGCAGAGTGCCGCAGCCCTGAAGTTAGGATGCCCCCCCTTGCGCCCATGGAACCCATAAGCGTGACCAATCGCGAGGTCGGTTCGGGCCGAGAGATCGCCTCGATTGAAATCCCGAGAATGGGCTTGGGGGTCTGGATGATGAATGGCCCTAATGAGTGTAAGGACGCTGTAACCAATGCAATATCGATTGGATATCGTATGATAGACACCGCACGATCATATGGGAATGAGGCGGAGGTCGGAGAGGCGATCAGGGAATCCGGTATCGATAGATCGATGATCACGATAGTCACCAAACTTCGCAGAATGCATGCGACCAGCTATCAATCTACTATTGAGCACTGTAAGATAAGCTTGGAAAAACTCGCAATGGATCAGATTGACCTCTATCTCGTACATGCCCCTCCAGAAGATCCAGGTGCGAGAGAGCCGGTTTGGAAGGCCATGGAAGACCTCTTGGAAGCAGGCCTCGTGAGAACGATCGGAGTCAGCAATTACGGCGTACACCATCTGCATGATCTTGAGTCGTATGCCAGGATACTGCCTTGCGTGAACCAGCTCGAGTTGAATCCATGGATTCAGAGACCTGAGCTCCATTCCGCGACTCGTGAGATGGGCGCGATAACCATGGCGTATTCCCCTCTTGCAAGGGGTCAGAAGGCCAATGATCCGGAAATCTCGGAGATATCCAACAAGATAGGCTGCACGGGTGCGCAGGCCGCCATTCGATGGTGCCTAGACCAAGGCGCGGTAGTCATACCGAAGTCCAGCGATCCATCCAGGCAGCGAGAGAATCTAGATTCCATGGGCGTCAATATCGACCCGATCAGAAACGAGATAGACATGCTGGACTCGAATCATGTCTCAGGATGGGACCCGACGGTGGAACCATGAGCCAGATAAGAGACCCAGAAACCATTGAAGAGGAGCTGGAGCTCTTCGCAGAGGCTGTGAGATTGGGCATCGACCCATTCCCGCCGAAGCGAGCACGTGGGAGGATACTGCGTCTGTCTCTGGGATGGTTCATGATCATAATCATGCTCTCTTGGGTCTCGCAGTTCCTATACAGGGCGCTGTGAGTTGGGATGGGAACAAACAAATCAGGGAACCCTTCCCGATGTAGCATGCCGAAATATATGTATTCAGGAAATTACACTGCGAAAGGTGCCGCTGGTCTGTTGAATGACGGGGGCAAAGCAAGGGAAGAGGAGGCTGAGAAAGCCGCTGCCTCCATGGGGGGCTCCCTGGAGGCATACTACTGGTGCTATGGGGAAATGGACTTCATGATGATCATCAACGTCCCAACCGAGGAGATGGCGATCAAGTTCTCTCTATACGTCGGCTCCTCCGGCGTCTTC
>Ga0209404_10001491_pt1 | contig 15653 bp, 25 predicted proteins | sample TroAtlMetagenome_2_FD_187447 | JGI IMG/M metagenome (GOLD analysis project Ga0209404, IMG submission 187447) | Marine eukaryotic phytoplankton communities from Atlantic Ocean - Tropical Atlantic ANT8 Metagenome (SPAdes) (version 2) | ecosystem: Environmental > Aquatic > Marine > Oceanic...
TTTACAAAAGTACGTTGTTTGTAAAGTTGCATATAGTCAATAATGTTAATACCATAAAGATTAAACACTACAACTTTATTACCATAGTTGTTAACGTAATCTCTTACGTCTGACATATTCCAAGGCGAAAACTTTTTATGTGAACCTTCTCCGAATAGTTTATCAACACGATTACAAAGATAGGTCATGTCAAATGCATCAACATTCCAACCTGTAACTACGTCAAAGTTTTCTTTTCTCCAATACTTAATAAATGCTTCAAGTAGGAATGCCTCGTCCTTGCATTCATGATAAACAACATCTGCAGGACACTCATTCCAAGGCCCAATACCAAAGGTATGTGCGTTGTGTCTAAATGGTTTGATTGTGATTGCGTTGACTTTCTCTTCTGCGAGAGTTGGTTCGGGGAATCCGTTTTCTGACTCACACTCAATATCGAGTGTTGCGATTTTGATTTTGTTGTAGTCCCATTCAATATCACCTTGAAACTTTTCTGCGATATAGGTGTAGATATACTTGTCGTATCCATGAATTTCGAATCCATCGACTTGGTTGTATTGTTCACGGAATTTTCTTGCACCACCCATAGTGTCAAGGTTCACCACTTCTAGAGGTCTTCCGTCAAGAGAACGGAATGCAGTATCACCCTTCTTGGATAGAACATAATGATTAGGCCTGTATGCGACCTTCATCATATGAGGTTTATTGTTTTGATAACCCTTTACGAGTATCTTATCACGGGTACGACAAACGTTAGTATAAAAATCCATAATATAATTATATCACGAACTATACTATTCTGTCAATGTTCTTTTATTCTCAAAATCGAAATTTTTCTTAATTACAGATTTAATTTCTTCCCAATGTCCTATCTTGTTCAGTTCGTCTTCAACTGATTTCATAAGGTCGGGGTGGTCTGCTGTACCACTTGCATTTTTTGTTAACACTTCAACGTTAATTTTGTGTTTTGCAATCTGAGCGTCTGCGTTTTGTATTTGAGCCATTAAGACTCTGTCCATAAAATCTACCATATCATTTATTCCCTGTTGCGACTTTGTAATTTGTTTCAAGATTTGGTCTAACCTTAAACATTGTGATTATTTGATTTTTTGGAATTACAAAGTTATATTCTCTTGCGTAAGGTAACCAAGGCGCAAGATTAATTTCCATTCTATCATCGACAACTTGCTGAATGCATTGTTGTGCCTCTTCGATTAAAATAGAACTCCCAAATTTAGTTTCAGTTACCATTCCCATGATAACCTCACCACCTAAAAGTTTAACTGCCTTTATTTCTGTTGTACTAAACACTTAATACTTGTTCTTGAAGTTCTTTACTTCTTCTACCTACTTGACCAAACCAACGTGAGTCTTCCATTTCGACTGCCATTCGTTTCCAATCACCTTCAACAACTGCACTCCACATATTGTTGAATTTTGCAAATCTAGTTCCACCAAGATTGAAAGTCATATTAATTAAAACGTGTTGAATATCTTCGGGAAGTGAATAGAAATCTTCCCCACCTTTTCCTTCGAACACATGAATTGTTTCTTCAACGTGTTTATCAAAGTCTGCCTCATAGTATGCATCTACTACTTCTTGACTTACTGGTGTCCCTGCAGGTTGTCCGTGTTCAGGGTCGTCTTCTTTAATAAGATGTCCAACACCTAGTGTTAAATATCCTAGTGAATCTGCGTATACTTCGAGGACTTCTCCCTCGTGTCTTTTAATCTGTTCCTTTAGAATCTCTTTGTTCATTCTTCTCTCTCTCCGCTTGGTGTTCGATGAGTTCAACCAATATATCACCCATCAGTGTGTTTAGTTCCTCATTATTTAGTAGTTCTTCAATTCCTTCTTCACTTGGTTCTGTTCCATGTGGAACTCTTCTTATTGTTCTTTGAAAATTTAAATGTGGTGTACCGTCTTCCATTTGTACTTGACCATATTGATAAACTAGGCCGTCCCAATTACCACCTGTAAGTTCTATACCTGCAGTTTTTTCATTTTCGTTCTCTACAACTCTGTAGATTCCTTCGTCAAACATTTTTCTTGTTGTCATATTATCACTCTTAAAATTAGGTGTGGCGTATCAGTCTTCGAGCGCAACGACTTTAACTGATTACCTTAGCTTACCCTTATACGGTCATGACTCCATCGTTTGTAAGTACCACGATTTTGTTTAGGGGGTTAGACGGGGGGCTACTTTTCCGTCCTGCTGTATACTACCCTCTCTGTCCCTAAACAAAAAAACTATCAAGTGTATTTATTCGTGAGTCCTTAAAGAAATCACGAGCAACACCTTTTGAGAAACACCAAATATTTTCAATGTAATATTTCTTCATGTATGCTTCTAATTGGGATTTATCAAAGTTCCCGTCTTCATCTTTGAATACAGATTTACCTTGAGGTCTCTGCATTATTCTCATTCCTATTTGACCGTCAAAGTATTCTTCTCCAACGTGTCTAATAACTTCGTCTCCCGACCTATATCTTTTACCATGTATTTTTGGGTCTAGAATGTTTATATATAACACTCCATTATTTGCAAGTGATTCAAATGATTTCTTTGCAACTGGTAAATAGAAATCGTCTCTCCATGCATTATACTCATTAAATTTTGACCATGATTGGTCTTCCTCATGTTCTCCACCTTCGTTATATCTTTCTGTTGAAAAGTATGGTGGTGAAGTGAATGCACAATCTATTGGTGGAAGAGATTCATAATCTAAATCTTCTGCACCACAACGATATATCTCTACTTTCTTTGAACCAATACATGAAAAGTAATCTTCTTGTTCAATTAAATCGGGTTCTTTACCTGTAAGAATTCTTTCATAGTATATACATTGTCTTTTGTATATCTCAAATGTTGCAGGGTTTGGGTCTGTACCTATGTAATGTGTAGTGTAATTCCCTGCATAAAAACCACATAGTCTATCACCCCAACCACAAGAAGTATCAAGTACTGTTTTACTCCTAGTGTTATCATAGATAGATTTTGCAACAAGTGGTTTGAACTGCGTTGCAATGTATGTTCCCAATCTGAATGCAGAAATATAAGACTTTTCGTCCAACTTTCCACCCATGAGAACTTCTTTTCCTTCGACCTGTACTTTGCGTACGTCATTGATTCCTCTCCAAATAGGCCCTAAACATCTCCAAATTTCTTTAGAGGTTCCTTCTTCCCAAACTTTTACTGGTGGTTGGAAACCATAACTTCCACACGCAAGTCTTAACTCTTGGTGAAAGAAGTTTGATGCATCACTATGAGTAGATGCACAATCAATCATACCCATACCCCATTGTCCAAAATCAAAAGTATAATCGTCATACTTTTCCATGACTTCTTGTTCTAGGTTTTCTGTAGGTGTGATACATTTACTAGTATCATAATCTTTCAGTGCAAGAAACTTTTCACGCATTCTTTCATATGAAATTTTCTTAAAAGGAAATGGTGGTCTGTTCTCTGCAATGAAATCTGCAAGTGCTAAACGAAATTCTTCCTTACCATATTCATTGGTAGTTGCATCAAAAAGGTTACCGTCTAATATAGGTAACCCTTCTGAATTAACATTGTCGGATAGAATTTGTTTTAGAGACATTAAGAACCTAATGCTTCCGCTTCTGCAGTGGACATACTTCCTGTATTTCCAAGATACTCCAATACAGTTTCTGCATTAGACACTAAGAATGGGTCTTGGTCATGGTTATCGCAGAATCCATCTTCAATAAACATCTTTTCAATTTTACCGTCATTTAAGACAGCGGCATATCTCCAAGACCTCATACCAAATCCTAGATTTGATTTTTTAACTTCTGCACCAATTTTATGAGTGAACTCTCCATTTCCATCAGGAAGGAAAGTAACGTTTTCAACACCTAATGAATCTCTCCACTCTTTCATAACAAAACAATCATTAACAGAAACACAATAGATTCCGTCAATTTGTAATGCTTGAAACTTTCTGAAATGACCCTCATATCCAGGCACCTGTTGTGTAGAACAAGTTGGTGTAAATGCACCAGGCAATCCAAAGACAATTACTCTTTTTCCTGCAAATTCTTCTGTAGAATTTATATTACCCCACACAATTTCTCCCTCTTCGTTTTGAACACGAACTGGGAAATTCACATCAGGGACAGCTTGACCTACTTCGATAGGTAGTCCCATTTCTGCATTATTATCACTATTTGACATATTCTTACTCCATAATATAAAAGAATACACCTATTATACAACATAACAGGTGTATCTGTAAGGGGTTTTTTAAGAAATTTTTATTTCTTGAGGTTTGTCTTCTTCGGGAACAATCCTTTCCAAAGAGATACTCAAAATCCCATTCTTCATATCTGCACCTTTAACGACTATATCGTCTGCAAGTGTGAATGTTCTTTTGAATGAACGTGATGCAAGTCCTTTATGGACATACTCAAGTTCTTCTCCGTCCTCTTGTTTACCTTCGATTGCAAGAAGTTCTTTCTCTTTTGAGATTGAAATATCTTTCTTGGTAAATCCAGCTACTGCAAGTTCGATTGCAAAGTTTTCTGCATCGTGTTTTACAATATTGTAAGGTGGATAGTTTACATTAGAGTGCGAGTCTGCACGTTCTAATAGTTGAAGAGTTCTGTCGAACCCGATTGCGAATGGGAATTCTGTTGAAAATTTCCCGAAGACATCATTGAAATGAGTCATAGTTTTCTCCTTATTTAAGCAAGTTAATGTTCTAGTCCTCTTATGAGCAACTAGGCGTATGAATCTGTTTGACTCCGAGTCTGTACAGTCCAGTTTCTTAGTTTCTTACGATTCCTCGATTCTTTTCCGAGTCTCTTTTTAAGAGACAAACAGTTCATACTAAAGTGGTAATTCGACACGACTCGTTAATTACCGAGTTGGTCTTAATTCGTACGGTATTGCTACTAGTCATCTTTAAGACCGTTTTGGTTTCTAATTAGATTCCAAAAGGTATTTATATATTATATATGGTCAAAGTATGTTTTTTCAAGAGGTTTTTTGAAAAAAAGTCATCTTTTTTTACAATTCTTTTTAGCTTTACTATGTACGTCAAAATTGTTTATTATAACTATAGTCATTAAAAAGTTCATATCATTCATTATTTCTGGCGTGAGTTGTTTATTATTATAGTCCCACTGAATTGCAGGAGTCAAAATTGCTGTTTTGGTGAGGAACATTTTTCCGATAGAAGGTTCTGGCCCTATAAAAGGATTTAGTTCATAAACACAATCGTATTGAAGTCCTTTATAGGTACTATAGATGTCTAAAAATTGAAGACCTACGAATGTTGCCCATTGAGCATCACTTATAGGGTTATTTAATTGGAGTGTAGATAATGACCTTCTCGCTCTTTCCCTTGACGTTAATCCTATCGACTTCGGAGTATGCTCCTTCAGTACATTGTCGATAAGTTCCTTCCGATAACAACAAGTCAACCCCATCGTAATTGCGTGTTTGTCCTTCGAGTCTAGCACCCAAGTTGACGGCGTCTCCAATGACGGAATAGTCAAATCTAAGTTCGGAGCCCATGTTCCCCACAATACATTCTCCTGTGCTAATGCCGATGCCGACATTAATAGGAGGCAGGTTGAGAGGAGAAAGTTCTTCATTTAAATCCTTTGTTGCTTCTAACACTTCCTGTGCTGATTTAACGGCGAGGTCGGCATGATTTTTACACTCAAGGGGAGCATTCCAAAAACTCATGATACAGTCGCCCATATATTTGTCAATAGTTCCACCATTATTTATTATTATTTTAGTTTGGGTATCAAGAAACTTGTTAATGAGTTCTACTAATCCTTCGGGGTCGTCTCTATTCTTATAAGCTTCGCTTATTGGAGTGAATCCGATGATGTCCATAAACATGAAGGTCATTTCCCTTCTTTCTCCACCAAGTTTCAATTTTTCGGGGTGTTTTTGGAGTTCTTCAACCATGTCTGGCGATAAATATTTTTGGAACTGCTTCTTTATTTGTTGCTTTTCTTGGAAGGTAACGTAGTATTTGTTAAAAGATGCATGACCGAAAACAATCAAGGAGGCCATAGATGAAAAGAAGGTATCGAAAAGAACGAGACTTGAAGACCAAATATAGAAACTCCCACCCACCTGAAGTCCTACGAGTATTAGAGAGAATGACCCCGAAAGAGCTGTGGGAAGCTTATAAACCATTACCAACACTATTACAAGAACTAACAGAAGAAGAGCAGACTCTACGAATTCAAGAAAGTAGGATTGCTTTATTTGAATTCCTGTCAAAGCGGTTTGTATCAGATTCGCTTGTACTTCGTGAGGATACATTGTACCCATTGGGGTTGAAACTGGATTGTTCCATCCTTCAGCAGTTACCCCAAACACAAGAATGACATTTTCAGGTAGTTCGTCCGTGAAGGAATAACGTTTAAACTTATTCCAATAACTTATCATTAAATCACCTTGAGGTGTAGTTGATATGGGTTGTTGTCTTCCGACTCTGACCCATTCTACTCCAACCTCTTCGGTTACTTTCATGTTATAAGATTTTTCGTCATTATATGCTCTTAACACTTCGACTGCAAGTGAAGGATATATTTGTCCGTTCGCCTGCATGAGTAATGGTGCAGAACGTATAGTTCCGTCAAAATTTGGGGTTCCTGATTGACTAGGTGTTGCAGTAGTTACCCCAACACCATAAGTGTTTTGTTCTAGTATAGGAATAGGACTTAGGACTCCTGGCGTCCCCCACACTGCGTTTTTAGCGTCTCCTGACCCCAAAGTACCTGTTCCAACGAACGGAGATGACCCTTTATCGGTTTGAATAGTGGGTGCAGAAGATAAAATTGATAATCTGTTTACTAGTGCAGTTGCGAACTCTTCGTCTCCCCCGAATCTATCAGGTTCTGAGAACACTTGGGTAAACACATAAGTGTTAGACCAGTGTGATTCTAACATCTTATCTGCGTATATTTTGCGTGGGAATGGTAATTGACCGTGTTGTTCTACTGACTTTTCGTCAATATCGACTAAAACTATTTCAGGAAGTCCTGATTCGGAATCGTACTCTTGAACACTATGTGTACTATGTAAGTAATCAAACCACGACCAAGTGATATTTTCTATAAAATATGGATTCCAAACCTTAAGTGTAAATAGTAACCCGATAGTTACTAATACTGTTTTCCAAGAATACATTATTCAATAGTTGGCCATGCAAAGAAAAATATGTATAAACATACTCCTATCAATGCAAGTCCTAATAGTCCTGAAGTTACTCCTGACCAAAACTTTTTCTTTTCGGATTTACGATAATCCTGAATGAACTCGTCTATTCTTTCTTTACTACTCATGAAAATTTCTTCTGTATTTTTTTGTACATATAGTATATAGATAGTCCATAAAATGCGAGTACAGACATTGAAATTCCAATATAGACTAATTCCATAGGTGTTAGGAATAGAACATTCCAAACAAAGTTTGCGGCTGCTTCTGCATCACCCATTGCTTCTGGCATTGCAATATCGTTTTCTTCTAATAAATCTACTATCTCATCAAACTCTTCATATGTGAGACATTCATAATATTCTTTAGGACATTCTACTTCCATGATACTACCCATGTTAGAACCTTCTCAAGGAATCGTATTGCTTTCGCTTTGAGTGTCATGTTAGTTACCTTGTGTAACTGATACTGTACAACCACCAGCAGTATAACAATTTTGAGTTAGTGTGTATGCTTGATTGGTTGACCCTTGTTGTAAAAGGTTAAGTGTTGTTGGTTGAGTTCCCTGAAGTCTAATTTGTGCGTTATGATTTGCACCGTCTTTTTGTGTAAGATTAACAGTTGAACCGTCTTGAGTACCATAATAATAAACATGACTGTAGTGTGAACCACTTCCTGTTTGTGATACGTCATGGTCAACGTCATCTGTATGAATGTCTATGTTGTGCGTATGTGAACCGTTCTGAGTTACATTAACTGTATTACTGTTACCCCATATGTGTCTACCATATGTTGCACCACCCGATTGTACTACTGTTTCAGTATTGTTTGTACCGTCAACGTCTCCACCCCAAGATTTACCTGAACCCCAATATGAGACCCAAGAAATAGAGTTTCCATTTCCTGTTTGTGATAAGTCAAATGCATTACCACTATGTGCAAAAGAAAAGTTAATAGTGTTATCATACCCAATCTGAGTAATGTCTACGTCAACAGTTCCTGATGCAACCTGTTCAACATGGACATGATTATCATCAGCCCATGCGAACAAAGGTATTAATATTAAAAATGATAAAAATTTATTCATTTATATAATCCAAAATAATAAAGCTGTGAATAAAACCCCTTTACCAAATGCAAACCACATCATGTGGTAGTCATCTAGTCTCATTGCATTTTGAAATCCAAATATTTGGTCTTCATGCCATGAACGAAATTTACTTAACATCTCTAACATAGGTTCTCCTAGTTTGTTTGTGTAATGGTTATATTTATAGACGAACCATCACCCACCCTAATTGATGACTCCTTTTCGTCTGTTACAGTTCTAATACTTGCTTGTGCAAACATGGGAATCTTGATTGAAATAATTCCATTCACTTCCCTGTAGAACCATATTTGACCAAGACCCTTATCTATAATTGTATTATATTGAGTGTCTTTATCGAAACCTGCAACTGTTCCTTCTAATCGAACACTTCCAAATTTTTGTCTTTCGACATCTATCCCGACTTTTCTATCAATGTCTAAAACGACATCTAACAAGTCTTGGAGAAAATCAACATCTAATAAATCTCTATCTAACTCTGTATATTCTAGCTCATCATCTTCAAAGTAGTCCGCTTCTAAATCATTAAATTCTAAGAAGTCTACATCTAGAATATTAGAGGAATCGTTTTCTCCACCACCTTGTTCTTCTGCAACTTGGTCGGACACCTCTTCAGGTGGATTGACAATAAACATATTATCAATCATATTAACATCTATTCCATTCACTTTAACAGGTTTAGTTGGTGAGTCGTCAAAGGTTGATACCATAGTTGCTTGGTATGCCTCATCAAGTGTAACTTCACCACCTGCATTGGACACTACAATGACTCCTGAAGGTGAACCCCATTTGTCTGGCAAAAGTATAACGAGTGAGCGTCCTAATTCGTCAATACTTGTAGTAAAATCTGTGCCTCTCACTGCGATTGTAGCAGTAGGCGTCCTAATATCAATATTCGCTTTGTTAATTTTGCCACCAAAACCCGAAGCAAATCGAGCGGTGCCTTGTGCCATTCTTAATGACATTTTTGATAGACTTGGGTCGGGGTCATAATAGACCTCATCAATCCAAACTTTTGAATGTTCAGTTAATGAAAGTTCTTCTTCACCTTCGAACTGAATTTTCATTCTACCATTTTGAGTTTGTGCAGTGTCATACATTAAAACATCAGGTTTTTCTGATGCTAGTAAGACGGTTTTATCGCCGTCTCTTGTAAGACCTGCGTAACCCTTTTCCTCAATAATTTCACCAATCGGGTCTGATGCATAGACCGACCCGACTAGTAAAATACTAAGAATCGTTATCGTCTTTTTGAACGATGTCAATATTTCCATTAGATGTTACGAAAGTTACGTCAATAATACCACTACAAGATTGACCTGAAGGACAACCTGTATCTGAACCTGATTTCTGAATGATGTCTATATCATTACTAGAACCAGTTAAGATTGCAGTAATAGAGTTATCGGTTGCATCTGATTGATTAGTGTTAACGTCATTTGAAGAACCAGTAATAGTCCAGTTCCAAACAGCATTATCTGAATCAACAACAGTTGTAAATATATTACTAGAACCACTAACTACTAAATCGTAGTTTAAGTATTCTGCAGTTGCATTTGCACCAATATCAATATTCCATGTGTTAGAATCACCAGTAACGGCACTTAACATATTAATGTTATCAGCACTATTTTGACCAATGTTCCAATCCATTACATTTGAATTTCCTGTAAAGGTAAGGTTTAATGTTGCTGAGTCAGCAATCATAGGCCCATATAGTTTGTTGCTATCACCAGTTTGTACAAGTGTAAATGAATTTGATGCACCAGTTAAAGTCATGTCTATAGATGTACCTGAGAAATCATCTCCACCTACTTTGTTTCCATAACCTTTCTGCGTAAAATTCAATACAAGTCCAGTACCTGTTTGATTTAACCATATTTCGTTATCGTCTGCTCCTGCGAATAAAGTGGCAGGTAGTAGACCTAATGTTAACATAATGAGTAATAATTTATTCTTCATTTGTTTTTCCCTCTGTAATGAGAACAAGTTCATTTTCATCTAAAAAGTCTGACACTTCCTCTTTTATTTTAGATTCAGTTATCGGCCAATTTATCTTCCAATATCCTCTCTCATCACCTTGATAGATTAATTCTAGAACGGCAAGTTCAATCGCAGAACGAGTTGCTTTCGTAACTCCTTCGTTGGTTGCTACACCGTCCTCAATTTCCACTAGTTTCGTATCCATATCAACGAAACGGAATACATCATAACCACCACCAGTCGATAAAATTGTCTTGGTGGTCTGTACATTAAGTAAAATTTCACCAGTAAGTGTTGATATTCCTCTCAGACTTACTGTTACAACATCTCTTCTATATTGGTTTGAAGCACCGATGCCAAGATAGCGGGCACCCCTTCCACCTGATTCAATGTTGGTATCATAGCCAACAATCCCACCGTCAAGTAGGATTCCTGCAAACAAGAGGGGTTGAATTCCCGTAGGTAAATCCTTATCCTTATTATCCTCTTGATTCGCAAATTCTTCTCTAGCAGAACGAACGATTTGTCTTTCTCTTACAAGTGCATCTAAACTTGTACGTTCTACTACTCTAAACCATTTTCCTTTTCCTGCAGTTTTAAGTGCATCGATAAGGAATGATTCACCACCTTGTGTTACTGCAGTTGAGAAAGATGCAATCCCGTCTTTACTCTTACGTTGCCCTGTTTTATCCAAGAACCCGTAAACTGCCACAATAGGCATATTTTCTGCAGGTGGTAATTCTAATAATTCTAAATGTGTAGGTAATTTAACTGATTCTGCAGGTTCAATACAAGTTCCAATCTTATCCATGATTGCAGTTGTACAAGTGTCATTAACTGTTGGAACACTCGCACACCCAGTCATGAGCAAGACCGAAAATAGTCCTACAAACCCTAAACTCTTCATTTAAAAACTACCAGTACCTACAGGTATATCTAATGTTGTTGTAGTTCCATCTGAAGAAACAATCGTCAATCTGATGAATTCTGCACCGTCTTCTCCGACTAATTTCTCATATGTAACCGTATTTCCTTCTATTGAGAACACTCCATAATCAGCGGCCTCACCGTTAGAGAACATATTCTCTACTAATTGTTTTGCAATTTGAGCATAGATTCTGCTCTCGACATTTCTCAGGAATTTAGCGAGCGTGGTATTGTCCGCTTCCCTTTCTGCCTTTGCGATTTGGTCTCTTATGTCTTGAGCAATCTTGTCCCGTCTAGACTTCTCTTGATTCTCAATCGTAAGATAATGTGAACTTTGTCCTATGCCACTAAAGCTTGGACTTTTAAAGTTATGCACGATTTCGTCTGCACTTACACTAAGTGCAAAACTTAAACTAATTATCAGAACTAATATTTTCATCTTTTTTTGCTACTCTCTTCTTATCATTTTCTTTCATTTCTAGGACTACATCGACTTTTTGCTGAAGTCTGATGAGGTCTTGGTCTAACATTCTTACTTGGTCGATAAGTTTTATCAGTGCAAAATGCTGTTTCTCTACTTCGGGTTCGAGATTTTCACCAACAAACCACCAAACATAGTAAACAAAATAACCGAGTCCTACCATCATAACAATAGGGAATCCATAATCTCCAATCAGTTGTGCCACATTTTCCATATTAATCTCTTCTTGAATCTATACTTCCGTCCTCTATGAAATTCTCAGCTCTAGCGACTCTTTCAATATCAGGTCTAAGTTCTAATGCTTTAGACACTAATAAATCTATTTTAATCATTTCATTAGACATAACTCTTGCACGAGTTTCTAATGATGTACAAAACATTGTAAGAGTTTTTATGTCATCAACAACACCCTCTAGTATCTGTTTGATAACAGTAAAAATAAAGAAACCCATTACAAGACTTCCTGCAATAGGGGCTCCGACATCACTTATCAATCCGAATATTTCACTCATACGACTATTTAGGGAAGAGACCCTCTCATTTGAGTATTTTTGTAACAAAAAAAGGGGTCATAAAGACCCCTTCTAAATCCGTTTGTCAATTCACTTATTTGTGTTGTGAAATTGCTTTGACCACTTCTGCCTTAGAACCACTTCTTTTGACTTTGATTTTATTCTTGTCTGCGTGTTCTAGTAACTGAACTTTAGTAAGTTTTTTAAGTTCTGCGACACTAGGTGCCTTTTTCTTACTAACTGGTTTTTTAGCTTTTGTAGCAGCGACAGGTTTCTTTTTATTATCATTGATAATAGTGTAACCAATTACTGCAACAAATAATGCAACTATAATATATTCCATAATTTTCTCCGTATTTCTAGATTATAAACTATTTAGTCCTTCGCTTTACCGACATTCAAAGCTATCCAGTCCAAAAGTTTATATGCCTTTTTGACCAGTCCATCATCTACTGGTGTTGGTGTAAGAGCTGCAACTAAAGATGCCCCCATTACGAGCCAAGGAATCACCTGTACCCATGCTATAACCCACTGTAAAAATTCTAACATAAATTTCTCCCGTTAAAGTTATACTTACAGGAGTATTTAGGTTTTATTGGTGCCGATAGTGTATTTAGTGGTCAATTTCCAGTCGTTTTTGTCCTTGAATGGAATGATTTTAATTTGAGATAACGGTGCAACAGGGTCTTCTATTTTACTCTTATCAAGTACTTTTAGTAGATTCCATTGTTCGAGAAGTGCAATGATAGTATTTCTACGACCAAAATCACCCTCTTCTATTGAAGTTGGTTTACCGTCTAATTTGAATAGTTCTTTGAAGTGTACGATATAGTACTTTCCACGTTTGTGAAGGATATGACATGATTGAAATAATTCGTTATCTTTACGAGACGCTACACCAATTCTAGATAGTGTTTCTCTTATCTTTAAGAAGTCGTCTTTTTCGGGGAAGGTTATTTCGACCAGTTCCGATACTAAAGCTTCATTGTCAATCATTGTTCTTACCACCAGTTTTCATTCTGTTTTTCAATTCACGATACTGTTTATCACTTAACACTTCCATGTACTCTTTTGCTTTTAGTGTTGATATTTGATAATACTTTTTTATTGTATCGAGTTTTTTACTAACGTAAGGTTTTTCCCATTTGGAAAACCTTTGTCTTTTCCTAAGAGTATTTAGTAAAAAGACGTATTGAAGACGATTGTCGAGGTGGTGTCGATTGTTCATCTCGTTAATAAAGAAAACAGAATCTTGGTGGTAAGACAAAGATTTGTTTGCGAGGAATGGTTGATATGCTTTCTCTTCGACCTCATCAACCATGAGGTCTTTTTTGTCATAAGAGACTGACTTAACAAAGTCAAAAGGACTACGTTTAGACATTAGTGTTGTTGACTTCTGATATAGGAACGTACAAGTTCTTCACCTTTAAGTGCTTCTCCAAAGGTGTGTATAAGTTTACCTTTTTTTGTTCTTGTAATAATTCCATTGTTATATTGTATATCAGTTACTGAACCGTTTTCAGTATCTTGAGGCCTGTCGTCATACCAACAAGTATCAGTTGAATGAACATGACATGACCTAACACCTTTTGCCCATTCTTCTGCTTCCAGTAAGTCTCTCTGATATTGTACTCTATCGTCATATTGTGTCATTTGAATTTACACTCCGACATTATTTCAGTCAAACAGGCGACAAAGTTAATTTCATCGTCCATAGAAAATGCAGCTTTATATTGATAGTCTGCAATAATTAAAACACACGCAGGAACAGAACTTGGTTCTAATTCCTGTTCTAATGCATTAAATAACTTTCTGAATAGTGTAGTGAAGTCGTTATCAGAATTTTGACCGACCCATTTTCTCATACCCTTCCAGTTCTTTTCCTTAATCATATTTATTAAAGGTTTGAGTTTCTCTTCGTTTAATGAAGATAACAATCCCGAATCAATTACACCACTAACCCCATACCTCTGCATTTCATTTAGAACACGTCTAAAGTCGGGGAAGAATTTCATAATCAATTCTGCAAGTACAGGTGGTGATGATTTAATATTTTCTTGTTCACATATGTTTACACACCTATCTAACATTTCTTTCGCAAGTGTAGGTTTCTCTGTAGGATTGATTTTAAAATCAATTACAGTTGTTCTAGAGTGTAATGCAGGAATGATTCTATTCTTATAGTTACAGGTGAATATGAATCTACAGTTAGAAGAGAACTCTTCTATGAATCCTCTCAATGCAGGTTGAACACTCTCTGCAGAAATGTAATCCGCTTCGTCAAGGATAACCACTTTTGGGCCACCACCTAATGAAACAGTACTTGCAAAGTTTTTAATTTTGGTTCGAAGTGTATCAATCAATCGTCCTTCATCAGAACCATTGATTATGATATAGTCTGCACCAAGTTCATTACATAATGCTCTTGCGATTGTAGTTTTACCACAACCTGCAGAACCACTCAATAATAGATTTGGTATCTCACCGTTTTTAACGAACTCTTTGAATTGGTCTTTGAATTGTTGAGGAAGTATTGTATCCTCGATTGTTTGTGGTCGATATTTCTCGACAAATAAAAATTCTTCTGTCATCACTTATGCCTCATAATAAAAAAGTCAAACAACCCCACCTTTGTTTGTGTATGCACCACCAGTGTAGAATGATGAGACGGGTGCATTCCCATGATAGAGTTGAGATAAAACTCTTATCATTTCAATATTATTTATACTAGGAACCGTATTTTGAATCGGGTTCTAGTGCAATAAAATACTCTAAATCTATATCTGCATTTTTAAAGTGCGAGATACCTTTAGAGGAAACTGATACATCATAATTACCAGTTAGAATCTTAAGATTTTCAATCTTAAAGTTCATAGAATACGTTGTTCCATCACCTTCACCCACTACTCGTGAGAAGGTATTAGAAGCTGCATTCTTCTTATCACTTACAGTTAGAGATACGGTTGTGCCGTCTGACTCTAACACTAGGTCATTAACACCTAGAACACTTGACGCTTTCTGTAGGTCTCCCAACAAAGTTGAGGTAACCTTGAAACTAATCTCTGCATCAGGCATTGTTATCATTTTATCGGGTGAAACAACCATTCCTTCCGATGCATAAAAGTATGCAAGTTTAGAATTGTTATCTGCAATCGACAACGAGGATTCACCAAAGTCAAAATCGGGGTCTTCCAGTAAACTGGTTGCACCCAAGAACTCAGGCAAATTGTATATGGAAAAATTGGTTGGGAACGATTCACTTACAGTCGCAACTGCAAGAATATTTTTCATATTGGAAATCGTCTCTAACTTATTTCCTTCTTTAACTCGGATTCCCGAATTTATTGTAGAGAAGTTTTTAAGAACTTCTCTTGTATTATCACTTATTTTCATCACGTTGATTCTCCAAATCATGAATATATAATTGAATGATA
>Ga0209404_10001496_pt1 | contig 15622 bp, 19 predicted proteins | sample TroAtlMetagenome_2_FD_187447 | JGI IMG/M metagenome (GOLD analysis project Ga0209404, IMG submission 187447) | Marine eukaryotic phytoplankton communities from Atlantic Ocean - Tropical Atlantic ANT8 Metagenome (SPAdes) (version 2) | ecosystem: Environmental > Aquatic > Marine > Oceanic...
TATCCCCATTCTTACATTTTAGGTTCTCAACAAACTTGCCACACTTTGAAATATAGGCAGTATCACCAACTTGTAAAATCTCACCAAGTCTCATCCCAGTTTGTAAACCAACAGTTAACAAATCTGAAACCCAAGTCTTACCAGAGTTATTAAAAAGCCAATACAATTGCTTGACTTGTTTATCGGATATAAACATCGGTCTCTCGGATTTAACCTTCTTCCATTTGAAGTTTGGAACATGGTCAATTACTTCCTCGTTTACTGCGTGTTTAAAGACACTAGAGATAGAGGCTGCATATCTATTGATGGTTGCCTTAGCTAAATTTTTATCATCCTCTAGCCAATTAAAAAAGAGGTGAATGTCTCTTGGCTTGAAACTATCGAGAGTTCTTTCTCCATACCTTTGAAAGCTAAAGAACCTCTCTAATTTAACTAAGCTATCTTTTATATGCCGATCACTTGTATCTTCCCAAATATGCCTCTGCTCCTTGAGAGTGAATTGTCTAATTGTTTCCATGCTACTCTCCTCTATTATGTTTACTTAAAGTTGGGTGCTTTTCAGCTACTGCATTTGCATACTTTATTGCACATGATGTTCGGCAAAAGTGACCATGAGGTTGGTAATAAGTTTCACCATCCCAAATGTCTTGTGATGATAATTTTCTTTTTCTACCATCTTTTAAAACTTCAACATTTTTTATATGATTGAAATCAATGTCAAATATATCACCTTCATCACTAGCTATAAAATAGTGATAATGAGTTCTAACGATCATCATATTGCCTTTGTATGGCTCAGTATCTTGGTTAGGTTTCCAAGTGTTAAAAGTATGTTTCTTTGCCTTTTTTCCACACCAAGGACATTTAGGTTGATACTTAAAAAGTTTAATCATTATCGTCTCTCCACTTCGTAATGTTTGCCCTTAGATGAAATCATCATTAGCTTGGTTGTTAGGGTAGGAATTTTAGTTCCTCGGTTAATGGTGTAAGGCATTGCTATTGGAGTTGTCTTACCAAAGCGAATACCAGCTTTAAGTTCTCTATCGGTAAAGAACTTAGGAGATAAACTTAGCTTTTTTCTAAGTTTACCAAATGTGTTGTGACCATTCATAATTGCACCAATGACTTCAAAAGCTACATCATACTTGAGCTTGTTGGTTAGTCTTCTTGGAGCATTCGGAGTTACAAACTTTATAACTTCGGTTTGAAGGTGAATTTTAGGTTCTTCTTTTTTCCTAAGTAGGAAATCAGGGATTGGAACTACGTTCATTTTTGTCTCCTTAGTAAAATTAATGTTTTACAAGAGACCAATCTTTAGTGTAAAAACCCTCGACAGGAGGGATGGCAGAGCGGTAATGCAGCGGATTGCTAATGCATTGCATCTCGTGATTGGTCTCTTATTTTTCTAATTTGTATTATTTTAGATTTGGGTTTGTCAACTTTTATTTTTAGCAAGTTGATACTTGTTCGACATCTTGTCGATAGTTTTTATAAAGATAGTCACATACTTTCTTCCAAGTATTTAAGACATCTCCCTCGATATCTCCAGCACAACCATCGTAGTTTTCATCATCGCATACGATTTCAAAGTTGCTATCTTCTTCGATTTCTCCATAGCAATGTGTTGTGCCACCATTTGGTCTTTGGTAAATATAATCTGCTCCACTCATTTAGTTTCTCCTTTCCAAATTTTTATTACTGAACAATCGCCATCTTCATTAACTTTTGGGTATTCATAATTTAAGTCATACCCATCATTACAAATAATTTTAATATAACCATTTGCATTATCTATATATACTGAAAGGTTATCATCTAAATGTGCGAAACATGAATTTGAAGTTACTTTTTCTATTTTAGTCATTGGTTACTCTCCTTTTTTTGTTCCATCTTGAAAATAATCTTTGACCTTCCAAGTCACCTCAAAGCCACAATTAACCCACTCCCAATACAGTTCATCATCTTTGATTACTGCCTTCATAGCTTGTGAAATTGGATTACAACCAGTTCCTACTAAATCAGCACTTAAACCATTGTTGCTAGTGTCTCCACTATTACAAAGCCAATAAGCATCAACTAACTTTGCCAACAAGCTAAGTTCATCTTCATTATATTTAGCGATAAATTTGTCTACTGTATATTCCATTTGTTACTCTCCTTATAAAGTTATGTTTTGATCTTGCATTGCTTGAAGATAATTTGCGAAACCATCAACAATTTTACCTTTGTTTATACCCATTCGACCTTCATAAAATCTTCTGCTTTTATGTGTAGTTGTGTAACCACATTGAACAGCATATCTAGATGGCTTAGATGCAAATGAAATAATCTCTTTAGTATCTTTGTCGAAAGTTACTTTTACTTTTCTTGGTGAAAATTCTTTACCATCTTGAGTAGGTGTATATTCAAAGAATTTGTAAGTTGTGTTTGGCTCATTGTAGTTCATTGGTTACTCTCCTTTAAATGCTTCATATAAGTCTCTACCAAGCTCAACCTCTCTTGTGTCATCGCTTCGTAGCATATTTATTATTAGGTCTAATATTTGACCATCTGAAAGTGTTCCGTATTTACCACCTTCATAATCACTAAAAAACTTTCTTACTGCTAATTTATCCATTGGTTACTCTCCTTATTGGTTATTAAAATGAAAAAGATTGGAACATCGTAAATCCGATGCACAAATCGCTCTCATTAAAAGATTAAGTTGTCTCGACTAATTGGTTTGGATCATGTTTACTTCCAATTTCTATTTCATAGTGTTTTGGGAGACTTTGGGAAGTTTTTGATAAAGTAGGGAGTATACTCTTGCCACTCTAAGTTATTTAAATGAGAACTTCTAAACTCATTCGGTGATTTTCATTTTTTGTTTTAAATTCTCCTATGTTTCTCTCTTACACTATTGATATGGGTATTGGTGCAAAGGATTTCAAGGGTAAAAGTAATAAAAATCAGGCACTTACTGCTTTTTTTTAAGTTTTTTAATAAAATCAACCTGTTATATTGCTGGTTTTATTGAATTAAATTGAATTTGAAAAAACACCGATACTATTTTTAGACAATTCCTAGTGAAAATAAGAATAAAATAACAATTGTAACTACTGTTCCAACACTAAGAAATATTAGCGAACCTATGGCAATGTTTTCTTGTATCTTAGCTTTTTTTAGTTGTGCTTTCTTAGCTCTAGCAATCTTATCTTTTCTTTGTTTGGTTCTAATCGATACGATGTCGTTCCATGCATTAAGGTCACCAGTGCTAGATATAATTAAATTCTTAAGCTCAGACTCTTGTTCTCTAATTCTTTTTATGGTTTGCCAAGTATCTAATGCCTCTTCTAATTCTCCTAAAGCACCCTTTCTTGATCTTTCGGATCGATGTTTACTTTCGGCTTTTTCTACTAATCCAGCCCATTTCGATATTTGGCTAATACAATTATGTACTTCTCTGCCATTAGTAAGGAGACCTTTTACAACCCCATAAGCTGAGTTTATGGCAGCTAATTCTGCTAACATATATTATTTACTTTCTAGATGAAAAGCCAAAGTATGCTCCCACTAATCCACTTAGTGATAGATACATTGCCATGATTATGCTCTCAGCTTCAGACATTCGACTTGGATCATAAATTACTGCTATTGTCGTAATAGCCATAAGTCCAAGTGCTATGTAACACATTCTCCTCTTGTTTTTTTGGTATGCCTCTTTGTCAGGAATTAGATCAAGAGGATCACTTGCCAACTTTCTTTACTCGTTCATAGGTTCTTAAGCCACCAAGACCCAGCATACCCATCAAGACAGGTAACATTGTAGAAGTATCAGCTTGAGGTATTACAACTCCAAACCCAGCACAAATTGGAGATACTAAGAAGTTTACTCCAAACCCAAGGACACATACCCAAGCCGTAGCTGGTCTCCAACTCGATTGAAACCAATTTCCCTTGGCATCTTGCTTATTTATTTCCAATTGAGCTAATAACGCATCTTGTGCGTGTTTCTCAGACATCGTTGAAATCTCATGTGCCAACTTTTGTTTCGTATCGGCATCAGGGATAAACTTATCTAAGATAGATGTTACTGGTGCAATTAAAGATTGTATCATGCGGCACTCCTAATCATATCGGCAACCCTTTTACTTCGGTTTGGTAGTTGGGTAGCATACTTACTATCTAAAAGTTCATCGGCAGCTTTATCCCACTCTTGGTTTCTCAAGTGAACTAAAGTTCTCTTAAATGCGAGAAATCTTGAAATTCCCATATTGAATACAAGGTTACAAAGTGCTTGTTGGACAATGTCAGGTAAATCATGGAAAAAGTTTATGCTTTCCGAAACTTCGTGCATTACTAAATCGATATCTTCATCGAGCATTTGCATCGCAGTCTCTTCGGTGATACCTCTATCATCCAAATTCCTGCCTACTCCAATCGTGTTTTTGCCTGATGTGCATTTATAAAGGCTTAATTTCAGCCCCTCATCAGCGATTAAGGTCTTTCTTAGATTTTCTTTATCCATTTTTTCTCCCTAGAATAATTAGCCTAATGCGATTGCAAAAGGTATGGCTTCGGCACTTGCTGCCGTAGCAAAGTCAGTTATAGTTGAAGATGCTTGAGTATGAGATGTTGGTGCTGCTCCTAAAGTTGTTCTTGCTGCTGCAGCATCGGCATCATCTACTAATGTCAATCCAAAGGAACTTACGGCTGAACTATTTAACTTTGTGGCAATCGAATTAGTAACAGTTGTCGAAAAGTTTGCATCGTCATTTATGGCAGCTGCTAATTCATTTAAAGTATCTAGTGCAGCTGGGGAGCTATCCACTAAGCCACTAACTTGGGCATCAACATAAGTCTTTATTGCTTTAGCCGAGGCTAGTGTGTCATCACTTCCTGAGACACTACTAATATCTGTATCCAATACTCCAGACTTTAAGTTAGCAACATCAATGTTTGATACTGAGTTGCCAGTACCTTCTACATCAAAGGTTTTGTTTGTGAGTGTTTCCGTTTTACTTGCAGTTGACTTGGCATCTAAAGCAGTTTGTAATCCATCAACATTTCCAATTATATGGTTATGGCTATCATCAGCAACAGTAACTGTAATTGCCGTAGTTCCACTACCACTCGCATCACCACTCAATGTTATAGTTTGGTTAGCAGTTAATATCCCTGCTTCGGCTGGAGTTTGGTTTATGAATTTAGAGGTTGAGCTATCGTAGCTCAGAACTTCGTCATTGGATACTGAAGTTATAACTACATCACTTAAGCTATCTAAATCTCCTATAGAAGAAGCTGAATTAGCTGCTGAAGTTGCACTACTCGCAGCTGCCGTTGCTGAGTTGGATGCATTTGTAGCTGAAGTTGCAGCAGCAGTAGCACTATTAGAAGCATTAGTAGCACTGGTAGATGCACTACTTGCACTAGTAGATGCATTGGATGCTTGAGTAGTAGCAGTAGATGCTTTGGTAGTTGCCGTAGATGCACTAGTAGATGCTGACGTAGCACTTGTAGCAGCTTCACTCGCTTTAGTTGTCGCAGTATTAGCATGGGTTTGAGCCGTAGATGCCGAGCTACTAGCTGACGTTGCCGAACTGGATGCATTGGTTTCTGAAGTGGAAGCAGCCGATGCACTTGAGGCGGCTGACGTTGCACTTGAGGCAGCATTGGTGGCTGAAGTACTCGCATTGTTAACTTGAGTTTCAATTGTGCTTTCGGTTGTGGATGATGTACCACTAGATTTAAAAAACGATGAATTTGCCATTAATTACCTTTTTGTTTTAGCTAGATGATGTTGGACTATAAGAGCTTTGATAATCGGTGTAAGTGTAGCTTGGTTGTATTTGTTGAGTTCCACCATTAAGCTCTTGGTCATTAGCTTGTTCTTGGATTTCATTTAAGAATTGATTGTACTTAGCCTCAAACAACTCGCCTCTTTCATCTAAATAATAATCGGATGCAAAAGTAAGAGCCGAGTAAATAATTAAATCTGATGCAACTTTGGCTAGAGAGTTCTCATCGCTATCTGCTGACATTGCATCAAATTCTCCATAGTAATCTAGAACCACAGTCCCTGAGCTAGGTTGTGGAAACAACAGTAACTTTTGTTGTTGTCTTGTAAAGTTAGTTGGATTACCAGAATAGTTATTTGCGTTAAGTGATCTAAACTTGCTCATAGGAACTCTAACTAATTCGGTATGAGAATAGTATAGATTAATAATTTCTAAAAAATCTGTAGGTAAAGTTAAAAAACTAGTTTGAGATGTAATAGTATAATTCTTTTGTTTCTCATTTAATGGTGTCCTAAGAGACCTTTGTATTCTAGATATGCCTTGGTCAATAAATGTTGTAGTTAGAGCTGAAGTTATATCTGTACGATTTAAAACATTATCGAATTGTGTTTTTAAGTCACCATAGTTCATTTACTTTAACTCCATTAATGAATGCGTTTGTCGGTTGTAAAAAAGTCTTGAAGGTTATCTTCGTTTAATTTCTTAACGATTTCCTTCCCAGTCATTTCGTAGATGTTGTAACCTTGCTTCATCCATTGCTCGGCTACAATTGTTGGGATTGATGCAACTTTCATAAACTCACCTTCTCTTTTCTTGGTGCTTTCGTTGCGTTGCTCTTTTAACTCATTCATATGCCAATTAGGTATGTCTTGAGTTTTCTTAATAAACACTCCGTCAGAGTTAGCTCCAAATTGAGTATCAATTCCAATTAAATTAGTTTTGTTATTATTATTATTTTCTTTGCTCATAATTTTTACCTGTTAAGTATTTTATTGTCTTAATTTTAAAATAGTTATCAAACCAATTCCAAAATCGATCTAAGATGTTCATGTATTCTCCTTTGTTAAAGTGAGGTAGAGTTAAGGAGAGCAAAAAAAACTCTACCCCACAATTTAGTTGACTAGCTTAAGCCAGTAATCATTCCACTATCAGCATACGAATTATGCTTAACTGAGTATTCACCGACAACGAAATGCTTGTCGCTGTCTCCAGCCTTAGCTAATAGAGTTCTTGAGAAAGGTCTTAAGACACATGATCTAAACATAGCTGGGTCAATAAGAAACCCAAGTGTAGTCACTTGGTGTCTATTTAAGACCACCTTATATTCACCATAAGGTGATACATAAAGATCGATCACATTAACGAGGGTCTTAGTACCATCGTTAAAGTTTCTGTATCTTCCACTTGCACCAGTAAAACCAGCAACGATTTGTGCATCAGCTGGTTTAATCATAAATACTGATGGATCAGAGCCATTATTAAAACAAGTTTGACCTAAAGTAAGTAACTTAGCTTCAGTAAGTGCATCGGTTGCATTAGAACCAGCATCAACAGTTGTTGAAATTTGTTGATCAACTGATGCCATTTCTCTAGCAGCACTTTCAGAACCAGTTACGGCAGCATTGGATACACCAACGTATGCTTTTTCTAGGTCTCTTTTTATTTCTTTAAGAGCCTTACCAAGTTGATAGGCAGTTTCTTTCGCTCTGCCGTACGTTTTGATGCTGTCGGCAGTGGCACTAACTTGAAATGCCTTAGTGAGTATCTGCGTATTGTTAGTCCTCATTGTGGTAGCCGACAGAGTAGCCATAGATGCATCTGCACCTTCAATTGCTGCATTTGCTGCAGCAGCGGCTAGGCTATCTTCCTGCCATTCAAAGGTTCTTGCCGAGACTTTCTCGGATTTGACCATGGTAGTAAAGGGTGTGTCTGTTGGCGAGATATCTGTAATAATATCGCTGACATCCTCTGCTTTACCAACCTGATCGTAAGTTGAATATAAACTCATATGAGTTCCTCCATTTATTTAGGTTAGGGTTTAAGTTAAGTTTCCCATCTAGATAAAAGAACATTCGCTACATCATCTAAATCCGTACTACCCTTCATCCTTTTTCTTGCCTCAGCCAATTTAGTATTTCTTTGGCTTTGGGAAGTTGGTGGTGCTTTTTTCGATTTTAATACTCTTTTTGATGTTGGGTTGGCTTTCTTTACTTGAGCCACTTTTTTACCTTCATCATATAATCGAGCCTTATTTAAAATCTGTATCACCTTAGGATCAACATAGTTGTTAACTTCTTGCTCATTAAAGCCTTGTCCAATTGCATAACCTCGTATGTCGTTATAGAGATTATTTGTCCAATTAGGGATTGTCTCTTGTAAGACTTGAACACATTCTTTAGCAGCATTACTTAAAGCTACTTTTTGTTGTTCTTGTAAATCTTTATAAAGACCATCAGCTTCTTTGGTTAAAAAGTTAAGTTCTTCTTGTGCAGTTTGAGCCTCTTTTCGCAATTGGGCGAAATCTTTATCGGTCATTGTTTTAGATGCTAGAAGCATATCAACTTCTTTGTAAGGCTTAAACTTTTCTTCAGCCTTTTTAATCATTGCATCCATTACTACACTAGATTTAGATAGTGCATCGTCAGCTTCTTTTCTTTGACGAGCTACTTCTTGAGACTTGCGTGTTAGTGAGGCTTCTTGACCATGAAGTCTTTTAAGATTTTTGATAGATACCTTCTGAGCTTCACCATCAACGATAACATCAATTTCAGTTTCATCAGATAGCTCCGTAGTCGTATCATCACTATCTGTATCTTCATCGTCATCGATGTCTTCACTTTCAGTTTCTTCCTCGGTTGAAGGGTCTTCATTAGTCTCATCAAGATTTTCTTCATTTGGTTTTTCTTCCTCATTATCCTGACTTTGTTCCTTGGTCTCTTTCGGTTCATTGTCAGTTGCATTTGTCTCGGTCTCTGATGGTTTCTCAACGTCAGTCCACCTAGCCAGTATGCTGTCAGCAGCTTCATCCACAGTTAAATTTTGTGGTTGAGCTTCAGAGGGTTGTTGTGTTTGCTCGTTAGCCATGGAGCTATTCCTCTTTGTTGTTGTTGTCACTATTCTTTTTATTGATCTCGTCTCTTACAGTTACTCGCTGTTGTAGAGTATTGACGATATCAACTAATGCTCGGTAATGAGCATATGCTTTATCTCTAGCATTTGTCTCCTCAGGCTTTGAGTTAACAAATGATTGAAATGTTCCTTCCACAAGTTGGTTTACAGTAGTATTAAAAACCTCTTGCTTAAGTAATGTCTCGGCTTGATCGCCAAGTTTTATTAGTTGCTCTTCTTTTTGCATGATAATGTCTTCTCCTTATTATCCAGTTGGTGATGCAATTCCTCTTACATCATCTGTTTTCTTAAGAACCTCAAGCTCGGCTTTATCGATTTCTCGCTTATGCTCAAGTTGTTCTTCGTTAAGTGTTTGTTTATCTGATTGTAGTGCATGACTACTTTCAGCTTTCATCTTCTCAAGCTCTAGTTTCATTTGTTGGAATTCACCATCCATTTGAGCTTTCATTTCGGCTAATTGAGCTTGTCTTTCTTGTAACTCAATTTGTTTTTGTGCCGTTTGCATTTGCAATTGTTGCATTGGGTCTGGTTGAGGCTCAGGTAGTTTCTCAGGTGGAGTTAAATACTCTTCCACATTCTTAATACCTTGATGCTCAAGTGCTTGTCTCATCAATGCGTATCTATTTGGCATTTGGTACATTGGATTTAAATTAGGGTCTTGTGAGAATAGACCATGTAATTGTAAATACTTTTGACTTTCTCTTTCTTGCTCTTGATAACCTAACTTTAATTCAATAGTTACATCTCTCTTGTCTTCCCATTGTGAAGGATTAATTTCTACGAAATCTCCAGCTAATTCGACAACCTTATCGTAATCTTCATTCTCGACACACAACCTATAAACTTCGTGGAACAATGGCTTAATAAATTGGTTAGCAAAGTTTCTAGCTATTATCTTTTGCCTTTGTTGAGACATTGTAGCTAATTGCTCTACCATGGCAGCCGAGTTTTGCTTACTTATGGCATCTTTATTGAGACCTTGAGATAGCTTACTTGTTCCAGTAAATTCCTCTTTATCTTCATCTAACAATTGTAATGTTTGAAATATAAATGGATTTAAAGGTGCTTGTTGCATTGGTTGGATTGCATCAGGGCGAGTTACGTTTATTAGGCCACCAACACGATTATCGATGAGTTCTCTAGGGTTAGTTAATCCACCTTTAACAACCATATAACGAGGATTGTTAGTAATTGTAGCATGGTCTAAGATTGATCTAGTTAAGATAGTTCTAGCATTTTGAGTTGCTATTATTTTCTCGGCAAAGTTAGAGCCATAAAAACTATGAGGTATCGGTAAAGGTGCAAAAGAAACAAAAGGTCTTCTTTCAACTTCTTCAATCTCAAGAACGACATTACCAGCCTTAGTTACCTTATGTAATCTTGCCTCACCACTTCCTTCGACATCGAGCATAATGTAACATTCGTAGCACATGATATTTCTAATTTGATCTTGATATCCTGATGCACTAAAGCCTCTATCAGCTCCTATAGTTTCAAACCTTGCTAATATCTCAGGGTCAGTCTCAAGTTCTATATCTTCAGAATTTCCGATATTTTTAAGTTTATCTTCGGAGTATCCCATTAACCTTAAATCGGTTAAAGTCTTCCTAGTTCTATGAGCCGAGAAGTTTGAACTTTCTAAGTCTTTTGCTTGAGCCTCAATTATAAATTCCTCAGGGGCAATTGCCTCTATAGCAACTTGAGAGACATCTCTAGACTTAAATAAAGTTCCACTAACTAATCCAAGTTCATTTGTTTCGGTTTCTCCAAGTTCAATATCATCTTCGGCTAAGATCATATCGAGTTCGTCTTGAGTTAGGTTTTCAAACTCTTGTGGCTCAATATCTTCTTTTGTATCCCAATAGACTTTTGCTATTCCAACTCTAGATGTTAATCCATCATGAAGAACAGTAGACATTGTTTTAAAGAGATCGTTTTGTCGGAACATTACATAATCAGTATATTCAGAACAAACATCAGCCATCTTTACATCATCGGCATTTTGAGGAGCAAACCTAATTATCTTATTACCAGCCGAGAAAGTTTCTAAAAGAGCTGCCTTTAATGCTTCAACACTATCGTAAACGTCTTGCGAAATATATTTGGAATTTCCGTCATGGCTAGGTCTAGGTAAAGTACCATTATAATATTCGGTTACCTTTTTTCTTTCTTTTGAAAGTTGGCTATCGTAGTAACCAATTGAAGACTTAATGTTTATCTCAACTGCTTTGAGTATGTCATCGTCTTCCATTTTCTTATAGTCTTTTTTCTCAGCCATTAAATAACCTCAATGTAATATTCATCGGAACTCTCCACTGGTTTCCATGCACCTTCATGCACATAATTTGCTAAAGCTAAAGCCATTACACAATCGTCAAAGCAACCTTCTTCAGCCTGCATTGCTCCTGTTTCGGTAACTATGTAAGAGATCATTTCTCTTATCGTAGTTTTATCGTTTAGCTCTAATTCACCTTCCCTCATCGATGCTCTTAATTGATCGATTACTAAAGGCTTGGTTTTTGTTGTTGTAGTGAAACCTAACTTAACAGTTTCTCTATCGGTAATTTTGTCATGTTGTATTTCGGTATAAAAATTAGGGTAGTTAAAATCTTTTCCTAATCTTGTACAAGTTAAGATACCATGCGAGTTATTCTCAACACAGATGTAAGCCATATTATAATACTTACCCAATGCATATAGTATCTCTGCCATGTAGTCTGGATGAACATGACCTCTCCAAGTTGCCACTTGTCTTTTTTTACTATCGAGGATTTGGGCAACCGAGTAGTCTCCGTTTCTGATCCCCATAGCAATATCTGCCCCCAAAACATATTGTTCTCCTTCGTCATGCTTCCTATAAACAGTTAATTCACCTCTAGGGTTATCGACAAAGTCTTCGCCTTCTAAAGCAAGTCTTTGCTCAACATCCCTAGTAGTATCTATTAGTTTCGTAAGTTGATCAGGATTGAACACTGGTCTACCAGTAGTTAAGAAAGCCTCATCAGGCTCACTTGGATACTCTTGCCTAAATAGGTCAAAACCATTTTGTGCAATCTTTTGTCTTCTAAAGTTTAGCTGCTCATTATCTAAGTTATATTTCTTAGCTAAGTCTTTTTCCTCAGGAGTTCTTTCAAACTTTTTCTTACTTGTTATGGGTACTCTATACTCAGGATCAGTAAACCAAGGAATAAAAACTGGAACAAATCCATTGCTTCCATCAATAGCACCTCTCCAAAGATCATAGAAAATACCAGTTAGTCCGTTTGCCGTACTTTCGATAAAGATAGCTGTATTAGGAGTGTTCGGAACAGCTTGTACCAAGCCATTGAAATTCTCTTGAGCAGTTGACTTATTCCAAAATGCCAATTCCGAGGCATGAACATGAGATAGAGTTTCTCCTCTACCAACTGCCTCACTCCCAGCCGTAGCGACCATGTATGAACTATCGAGTTGATCAAAACTTAACTCCCTTCTTGATGAATACTTTGTATTGGGTTTAAGAATATCAGGGCAATTTTCGTGAAATCTCTTTGTCATATCAAACAAAGCTCTTGTACTATCGGCATGATGAGTAATCACCATAGCTTTTCTTGCCCTGTTTTGGGATACACTAAAGTATAAGTAACCACCAACGTAGGTACTTAAACCTTGCTGACGAGCTTTTAAGATAATTATCCTTATCTTTTGCTCGGCTTTAATTTGTTTATCTAATGCTTTTTGTAAAATCTTTTGAGCTGGATTTAGCTTTAATGTTGTTATTTCACCTTTTTTTGTCCTTATCTTTAGAGAGGATTTTGAGTAAAATGGAAATTCGTTATAAAGTTTCTTCCTTACTTTCAGTAATCTCTTGTCCATCTTTTTGCTCTTCCTCTTCATTATCTAATAGACTTGCTAAAAACTCTTCGGCTTTAGCTACAGCAATTTCTGATTTTGCTACTGGTTTTGATTTTGTAAAATCCAAGACTAATCTAGCAGCTGCAATTCTACTTCGGCTATCTTGTGGCACTCGCATAATTTCAACTGCCGTTGTTAGTGCCTCTTTTGAATAATCGTCTTCAATTTGTTCAGCCATAATTTCTACTACCTTCCTCGCCTCTTCTTTCGCTTTTTTTCTGATTGGTAAGATTTGTTCATTTGTATATCCATCTGGAACTCCATTGGGTCTTCCTCTTTTAATGTTAGAATTTTTCTTTGATGACCACTGCTTTCGCAAGGCTCTTCCTTCTTCGGTTTTCATCAAATTTGAGAAGTAATTATTCTTTGGTTTTCGTTGTGGATGAGTACCAACACCTACTTTTGAAGGTGATTTTTGACGTTGTTTTCTAGTCATTTTTCATGCTCCCTCGTTTATCAGGCTGCTAATATTCCACCACCAAAATTTAAAACACCCTCCTCATCGTCTTCATATTGCGATAGAAGTGCCATTAGTCCTGCAGTTCCTATCATTCCAATTATTGAATTTATGGTAATAAAATCTTTAAATTGTGAGTTGTTTAAAATCATTGTGTAAGATTTTGCAAGTTTAGGATATGCTTTTTTAAAAGATTTTGGATCAGCTAAAAAGTAAGAAAATGAATTAGCTGCCAACTCATATGGATCAAATGCATAAGAAAAATATTCAAATGCTTCTCTTAAATCGGAAGACATTTTTGAGCCAAGATTTCCTCTAATAGTTTTTAAAAGTTTATCTTGAATTTCTTGAGAAGGTGGAAAGTAAAAATTTCTTTCTTTTGTTCCTTCTTTAAATGTTAACACTTTAGTAAGTTGGTCTAAAATACTACTCTTATCTAAAGCTCTATTAGGATTTTCTAAATTAAAGGTATCAATCCTTTGGCTTAATTTTGTAGAAAAGTTATTTAGTTCTAAAGATGCTGAGCCATATACATCAGGATTATTATCTATCGCTGAATCTATAATATCTGGAAATTCATTATTATGATCCCTAGATAATTCAGAAGAAGGTGCATTATTAACTATTACATTATACAAGTGATCTACAAAGTCTTGTAACTTAGTTTTAAAAGCAAAACTATGAGCTAACTCATGTAAAAATACATTTCTAAAACCCCCTGATAAACTTCTAATATTATAAGGTTGCTTCACTTTTATTGTACCTGTCATAACATCATAGTAACCATCAAACTGTGATCTACTAGTAAGGTATTGAAAAGAGTTTTTAAGATGAGGCATTAAAAAGACTATATCTTCATCACTAAGTCCTTTACCATCTAAGCCGACAACAACTCTTGAAAGAGTTTTTCTTCCATTCATATCGACACCTTTTATAAGGTCTCTTTTTATCTCAGGTAGTTTGCCTTTTCTTGCTTCATCTAATAATTTAGCTAAGTTTTGATCTTGGTCTGAGGGGATGTTTGGGATTTGTAGAGCTGGTTTTGTTTGGTGTTGTACTGTTCCCTTTGTAGTTGGTGCATCCCTTGCATCAACAATGCCATTTCTTTGCTCATAAGCCTTGAGGTCTTTTTCGTTGAATGCAATTGCCCCTTCGCTGAACTTTTCATGTTTAAATTTTCCTCCTAAATCATTATATAATGCTTGTTCATATTTCCACAATATAGCTTGTGCTTGTTGAGGTGTATACCCTAAATTTTTTCCTACATCTTCAAACATTCTTTTAAAGATAGGAAGTTCGGCAGCCGTTGGTGTATCAATTAATTCCGAGGCTTTATTATCTTTACCATATAATGGGTTTAATAGTTTACCAGTAAGCCTTCTTATATTTCTTGATGCCCATAAATCGACAGTAACATCATTTATTCCCATAAGGTTTTGATAGAATGGAGCTACCTTTTGACCAAAGATATATACTCCTGGTACTTCGGCATTCATGCCCCCAAGAATTTTACTTTGCTTACCTAAGCCAACTTCGGCTCTCATGTTATCAATATCTTTTTTGGTTTTAACCGAGTGCAACCAATCAAACATTCCTTTTACACCCATGGTATCAATCATATGTTGAATGAGCTTTAAGGCTGGTTCTTTAGATGCACCTTTAAATCCTAAGATTTTACCAGTAGTTGGGTTTACTCTTCTTTCTTTACCATCAATTTCAACTACTTCGCTTATTTGTGGTTGAGCAGTACCTTTTTTTATACCTTCAAAATAATGAAGTGCTAAAGATGCCCCTTGTCTCCAATTTATTATTGGCTTTTCACCAATTGAAGTTATTGCAGTTAATAATAAAAGTAATTTATGATTATCAGGATCTTCAATCTCAGGCATTGTTCTTTTTTGCTCATCAATTGCTTTCTTAATGTCATCGTCATACCAATTCCACACATTAGGATCATCATCTAACTCAAATTGTGCTTGTTGGGTTAACTCATCGACTACAATTTTATAGTCTTCTTCATTATTAAATGGATCAAGTTTTCTTCCATACTTTTCCATTTGATGCTTTTCTAGTTCTTCACCAATTTCTCTTAATTTTCTTTTTGGTGGTGGTGTAGTTGGGTTTCTAAGAGTTCTATAACCTACTGTTGTGTCTTCTTCACCACTTTTACCATTTTGTTGTCTTTGAACTCTATCCATGTATGGGAGAAGATACTTTGAAGCTAATTCTTTATTATTTAGTTTAGCTAATGCATCTGAGTAAATTTGTTGTGAAGATAGAATTGGGTCTTGACCTAAGTTAGTACCAAATTGTTCTAATGATTTAGCAATTACTTCGCCATCGTTAAGATCATTTTGACTATTTG
>Ga0209404_10001500_pt1 | contig 15599 bp, 28 predicted proteins | sample TroAtlMetagenome_2_FD_187447 | JGI IMG/M metagenome (GOLD analysis project Ga0209404, IMG submission 187447) | Marine eukaryotic phytoplankton communities from Atlantic Ocean - Tropical Atlantic ANT8 Metagenome (SPAdes) (version 2) | ecosystem: Environmental > Aquatic > Marine > Oceanic...
TTAGGTGGCTCATTTCCACTCCTTCATTGTTGTATTATAATATTATCAGAGTTTGATAGAAAAGTCAAGAAGATTTTGATAATAATTTCAACCATTTAGTACGAATCCACCGTTGTTCGTTTTCTGGTTCTGAATTTAAGATTAGGACCTTGCAGTGGTATTCGTCTGGATGGAATGGCCTGTCTGTATCATAAGCTGGGTTAATTGCTTTTCTGTCCACCACGACACCGGTCATAGGCTCTTCGCCATATCCTTTGCCGAGATAGCACTCCACAAGATCGCCAATATCAATGAATTGCCTAGTCATACCTCACAATACCACAGACCTTCCAGCAATGTCAAGAAAAATTTTCAATTTTTCTCCTTCGCTTTATGCCATTAGAATAACTTATGTGTACCTTGCCCTCACGGATTGAGTCATAAATGGTTTGTTTGTTCGACCGATTGTCCTTTGTAACATAATGATCCCCTGGATTGTGGATGCCGCGCGCGCAGATGGCGTAATAGACATACTTGGGTGTCATCTTGTAGATAACACCCATTATAGCGGAGTCTTGTCTCTCTCCTACATCATTGAAAGCTTGAGGGTGATACAACATGTCGCCGATTCTCAAATTATACACTTCGCTCACAATAGCTCCTCGAAAAGGGACAACATATTCTCTGGCAGTTTAATAATCTTTGTCTGACCTGAGATCCTACTTGTTGACATTAGTCTGTACCAAGGCACGGGGTGTGGGCGCGACTGAGTGTCTATGCCTAGCACGAGGTATGGCGTGAGATGCTCGTAAGATGATAATCCCATGATGTGTTGGGGATTGCCTTCCGGATGCGTGTACACAAGGTCCCCTGGTTGTAATTTAATCTGCTGTCCCACTATCGTCATATCCTGGGTACCAATCATACATGTCAAGCGACGCTTGGTCGTAGCTATACTTTGATGGTGGTTTTGTGGTCCTAATTTTATTTTTCAACTTTGGTGATTCTACTTTATTTGCTGCGTCATGTTTCAGAGCCAAGCCTTCGGCTTGTGCAGGTAAATATGAGGAGTCCCCTCCAGGGTATACTCTCAGCCTTTCACTATTTTCAAGATACAAAGTTGGGTCACAATTTTTAATTATATCGTGACTGAGAATCTCCATGGCTGTTAGGGCGCGCATTCTGGTCTCTAGAGACCCATTCTCTACTCTAACCACAGGGACCCGGAATTTTCCAAAAACAGTGGGCTTGACCACTACCCTCTCCCCCTTGTGCAAAAATGAAATCGCATGAATAACTTTCTTTTTCATTTCTTTTTACCTCTTACTTTCTTCAAATCTGACTCGTGAGCATAAATTGGCTGCCCTTCATCAGTAATTAGTATTTTATAAACCCTAGCACCCTTTGCTGCGCGGGTGATTGGCTTAGCGTTCACTTGCAAGACCATGCAGATTTTATCTGCCATTTTGGAACAAGCGGATCTACGGGGTATATGGCCCTCTCTTTGATTAGTGTTTGCAATATCAACGCGGTTGGTGGCGCGGATCTGCACGAAGTCCCCAACATTGTACTTGGGCTGCTCCTCATAACATAACAAAATCTTTTTTGCATACTTGTTGTTGCACATCTTGTTGTATTCATTGTATGACAACGTGTGACCTTTTGGGTCTGCCAGCACTTTGGTGACGATTACTTCATAGTACACAGTCGACTGATGGGCATAGTACTGGGCGCATTTTACTGCAATATCTCTATTCTCTTCAGAGTAATTTTTTGCAAACTCTTCTTTCTTCTTAATTTCGTCCATACTATATTTATTATACAGTCGCTCCAAGTGGTACAATTGAGATGAAGAAAGCCCAGAAGTATTTTTGTTTCTGTTCTCGTGTTGCCAAGATAAGGATAAATAAAACTGCTTATCACCATAAGCGATTTGGTCTTCCACAGAACTTAGATGGGAAAAAAAGGTAAATGTTTTTTCAGAGTCGGTCATTATAGTTTACAAATCCTGTCAGAAAGAGTAAAGCTTGGTTTGTCGCGGCCTATGATCATAACCTTTACACATTGAACTGAATCAAACAGGTTATTTTGCTCAAACCCAAGAATTACAGCTTTCCATGCATTTTTGCCGAAGTGCTTTAGTCCTACAATTTCACCGATTTCAAAACCAGTCGTCTTCATTTTTATTATCCTCGTCGGGCAGATAATCTGCGTTTACATAAACAATCAGGATAAAGCCAAACAAAAGCACAAGCATCAAAAGTAAGTCACCCACATGTTTGGCCACTAAATCCATAATATTATTATACTTTACTTAATAAAAATTGTCAAGAACTATTTTGCGAACTTTAAGTCATTTCGATTGAAAGACTTTTGCCAGTGCCAATAGCTTCCACGGGTTTGATAGTCGCGATGTTGTGTGTGACGATAGGCAGACATACACCACAATATTCTGTAACTATCCCATGGCCCGACTTTCTTGATAATACCTACATCACCGTCTTTTATCCAGCCTGTTCTTTTTATCTTCTTCCCATACGATGATAGTGTAACTAAATCACCGACTTTCATTGATTTTCCCCTATAAAAATGATAACACTATCAGTATCAATATGATACCAATAAATTCAAACATATGTCGCCAATATTGATCCACATGTTGGTATCTCATTCGCCTGTCTCTGGGCTGAGGTACCAGGTTGAACCTGACTCTCCGAGAATACAGGGACAATCAGAACCAGGGCAACTATCATAACAGTGATCCCATGCTTCTTCGGATGCGTATTTATATTCTGCTCGTTCTGGTGCTTCGATACAACCTGCAACTAAAAGGAAAAGTGTTGACAACATTAATTTTTTCATTTGATTACCTCGATTGTGTTTGGTAGTTGTGCTAAAAGTTCTTTGTTTTGCCATAATACAAAAAAGTATTTAGGATTTCTATCTACGATAATACCACATTTTCTATCATCTGTCAAGTCTGTAATGCCAGGAGCAAGACAGGCGTGATGGTATGCCGTTTCCATAGGTGTCCACCTTACAACATCACCTACCTTCATTGATAACCTCCGCTTGTGATTCCCATAGTGGACCTATCAAGGTGGGTAGCGTTGGAGAGTGCGTATCCCATAAGACTTTGAACAATCTCCTGCGAGATGACGGTGGGCGAGGAACCTCTGCAAAGATAATACCGGCTCTTTCCATCCCCCAGGTCTCTTTTACTAAATCACCGACTTTCACTTACCAACTCCAGTTCTTCATGGTCATCTGGGAGTGGGCCCGTAGGTGGGCCCTCAAACCACATGACATACACCACGCTGTCACCACCGATGAGTGAACCTTTTCTCACAGACAGCACAATACCTGTGTCGCCGTCACTCCGCCATCTTACCAAGTCACCGACTTTCACTGATTAACTCCGCACTCATTTCTATCTGTCTACCTAGTGCAATGTACCTACCATCCGTCAGAACGATCCAGTCATACTCATAAGAATCGACTCTTGGGCGCTTCTTGATCAAGAGAGCAACATAACTTTTGAGATTAAAATGATTGCCCACGCCACGAGACAATCTTACCAGATCACCGACTTTCACTTACAAGCTCCAATTCATCAAGCCTGACCATTACATGTTCGCCGTTAAACCACGCCCAATGTCGGTTGCCAACTCTCGCGGAATAAAATTCCTCTAGTATAATACCAACGCCATATGATTTATGGTAATGATGCACCTTGAATCTCACTAAGTCACCGATTTTCATGGTATCATATCCTCTCCAACTCCTATTCCTGCCCTGAGCATGAGAAGCATTAAGGTTGAACCAAGCGACATGGCAACCGCAGTGACAGCGCAGAGCTTGAGACGTACCTTCATGTCTTTTCTATCTATAAAAAACAAGATACCGGGCAGATTCAAGAAAGGCAAAGCCATACCTAAAAACGCCTGAAGCACAATCCAGTCGTGAACAATAGCATAACTGTACCAATTCGCCCAAAAGTCAGTGATGAGGGCCAGGACAAACACGGTTACATAAATATGCTCATTCATCCAACTCCAGACTCGATCACCGACTTTCACTAACCACCTCGTAATCGCATATCCGATCCCAATAGACATCACCTTTCTCAAGGATCAAGATCTGTGGTATTCTTCTCGAACGCCTTCGTTCATCATAATTGTAGCGGATTTTAAGCACAATAGAGGCTGGCATTTCACTTGAATACATAGAATGTCTTACTAAATCACCGACTTTCACTGATTATCTCCAACTCGTCGATGTATTCCCATAGCAGTTTTTCTCCTTGGGGGCGCGGTGAGTTCCATCTTACGTGAACTTTTTCTAAATAAAGAAAGGTTTCTATTTCTACAACAAGGCCCACCAGGGAAGTTTCACTTAATTCTTTGTGAGGAAACTCTGCGTACTTTACCAAGTCACCGACTTTCATTTAACTTCTCCACTTCTCTGTACTATAAGTATATCAGGTAGGTCGTTGAAAGTCAAGTGTTTTATAGCTTTTTTATTGGACAGTCTTGTGGTGGATTTATGACCCAGGCGAACCCTTTTTTGCTTTGCCAGCGTATTCTGTACCAAGGTCGGTAAGGCGGATATTGGTTAGCTCTGATTTCCGATAGGATACCAATGTGACCCTTGAACTCGACTAAGTCACCGACTTTCACTGATAGTCTCCAGCGCTTTGTAGCTCCATAGACGCTTGCCGTGTGCTGTGACAACATGAATGTCTGGGTTCAAGAAGGGGGTTTGTTCATAACTCTGACAATTACCTGCATAGCCAATGCCCATCACAATACCTATGTGTCCTTGGCCGTTTCTCACTAGATCACCGACTTTCATTGATTACCTTTAGGTTGCGTCCCGAAATGAATAATACTTTGCCGTTACAAAGCAGAACATCATAGTAACCATCTCCATTTAATCTACTCTTGATCATACCGACTGATGTCTCCGTAAAGACAGTCTTTGTTATATCAAAGTCAATGTGCGGTTGGATTTCTACAATATTTCCAACTTTCACGGTACAATCTGCACCATCAGATCTTCTGACCAATGCTCTCGCTTGCCTGTGTGTTGGTCTACAAGGATGTGCCAGTATTCGGTTATCTCCACAATGATACCATAGCCCATCACCTCGCCCTGTGCTGAGCGGTATTGTACAAAGTCACCTTCTTTAATCATCATGTTTGCCCCTTCCATAAAGTGCATCAATCTTTTTCTGCTGATCAACACGACGAATTACTTCACGCCAAAATTCTTCTTTCTGGCGCTGATAGTGTGCATGTTTGACTCGGTTGCGAATAAATAGAATAACTGCCGCTGCTATTAAAACTTCAACCATATTAATATATTACCCTATTATGTTTGTAACGTCAATAACTTTTTCTTGTGATCTTGGTACTTCTTCTATCTCTTGACAATGATACCAGCCATTCTTTTTTGAATCTTGAAATTCAAGTTCTATAAGCCATCTTGCGATACCTTTGCAAACACATTTTCGATTAAAACGAGTAGACCAGTATGTTTTATTACACTTTACGTCTTTTGACTTCACTTAACTGACTCCTGAGTCTTAGTAGTGCTTTTTCTTTCTTTTTACATTCCAGCATAATGTCATGCCTTTGCCCATGATTATCTACTGGCCTTTGGATAAAATCTGAATGAGCTTGTTTGCGAATTTTTGGGTCGCCTTGTTCAATAGCTCTCGACTCCGAGACGTGAACAACGGGAGTGATTCCGCTAGGCCAGGTTGAGGCTGCGAGCTTGACTGCTTCTTCTTCTGTGAGTCCTCCGGTGCAGAATCGATGGTGATGGTAATCGAAAACAATCGGGATTCCAGTTTTGTGATGAATTTTTTCATAAATCTCCTTTGTGCTCCACATGCTAGCTTTGTCGTCGTTCTCTAGCGTGAAGCGCTTCTTGGTGTTTTCATCAAGTCCGCCAGGTTTGTGGAAGTTCTGGATGAAACGTTTTATTGTTTCATCCTTGTCTCCGTATGTGCCGCCGACGTGGATGTTAATCTTGTTGTAGTGACTAGGAAAGAACCCCATCATGTCGAATATTCTAGAGTGATTGTTGAGTTCCTTGTATGTTTTCTCTACCACTCCGTCGTTGGGCGAAGCAAGGCAACAAAAAGGACCAGGATGAAACGTAAGTCGATGGCCGTTGTTGACCGCGTATAGTCCAGCCCTAGCTAGTACCCTTCTTATCACTCTAATGTTCGGCAGAGCGTCAAACTCGTATTCTGAGGCCCATGGAAAGATGTCAGAAGACATACGATAGAACTTAATGTCGTTATTTTCGTTCCACTTGAGAATCTTTTCCAAATCTAGGACGTTCTGTAATGCCAGTTCAGACGCATATTTGATTCCCTTCTCTTTAAATGTTCTTTTAATCATCGTGCGATTGGTTGTGATGCGCTTAGATCTAGGCACATCAGATAGGGTCACATTAATGCAAGCATATCCGTAGTTCATGGTTCCTCTTTTTTGATTATCTGTTAATTATACTTTGTATTAATATTTTAGTCAATTAAAAAAATGACAGTTTTGATCTTGCCACCCATACGTCAAAGGCGGGGTACAATCCTCTTCTTCTAAAACCCAGCAATAAGAATTTTTTACCAATAACTGACCGACCCAATAACACTCGTCTGAACATATATGACCATGATATTCTGATTGTGGGTTGTGACATATCCAAACCTCCCCAGCATGTGATGGGATGCTTTCGTGATTCGAATTAAAATTATCTGCGCAAGATATTGTTAAAATTATAAAAATTATAAGATACTTCATCCTTAGTCCTTAATATGTATACTCTAAAGTTTTTACGTTTTTTACAAATTTTTTGTTTTTTTCTGGAATGTAACCCGGTGCGTTTACAGGTTCAAATTGTTCTCTACGTAGCTCTGCCCACTCTCCGTTTTCTGGAAAATGGACTAGGAATTTTCCTGTTTTTTCGTCTTCCTTTACTAAACACCCCTCTTTTCCTTTTATGTTTAGATCAAATAAATCGTAATCTACTATGCATCTGACTGTTTCTCCTCTTTTCACTTTTCACTTCTCCTGATAAGTCTGTTATTTTTTAGATTGTCTGAGATAATTTGGGCTAGCGACAGCCTATCTTCCTCACTATCACAACAGAATTGCTCGTTTGTCTCCAAAGCTTGACGTACTACAACAAACACCTTCTCGTATTCATCTTCAGCATGATCGAGGGACTTCGTATCTAGGTTATCAATCTCGTGGAAAACAGATTCATGATTCTCATCTCGGATTGTTGTTTGTATGTATCGACCTTTTCTTTTCTTTTCAAAAACCATGGTTTTCAACCTTTCTTAAATTTAGAGAATTTATTTTTTTATTCTCACCCTTGTTTAATCCATTAGAAACAATCACATTATAAGCATTTGTGAACACAGATGTAATTACTCCTTTAATCTTCGTTGGATGAAGCATATCATCCAAGATGACCACCACATCGCCTAGTTCTAATTGTTCTTCATTTACCATTATTTAATAATAACATAATTCAAACTAATATGTCAAGTATTTTTTTCTATCACTACGAGTGTGCCTGAGTTGTAGGTGTCCTTTTCGTAAGAGTGCCAGCCGTATTCTTGAATGACTTTTCTTACAATGCTTTTCATGGTTGGTGAGTTTCCTGTAATTATTTCACAAGGCAGTAGAACAAAATTAAGGAATCTTCTTATTTTTTCGTCCGCTTGGTGGTGTCTCGTTCCGTGTAAGTCTAATTTTTGCATTGATGACCTCTATTTTGTAAAGCCAATTACTTGTAATCCACCCCAAACTATCATTTACTCTTTCTTTTTCGGAAACCTTTGTTTTGAAAAAGTTTTCAAATTTGGTGCCTGGTTGGATTTGTACTAATGCCCGTTCTGATCGAGGGTTGGCATTTTGATGGTCTTTAAAAGCTAGTATTACGCCTATCCAATCCCTACCGTATAGGACGTGCGTCACCAGGTCTCCCACTCTCAAGTCTTTGATTTTCGATTTGCCTTGTCCCATATTTATATACTAACCCTAGTATAATTAACAAGACAAACCAAATTATAACCATATGGTTCCTATATTTATCCAGAATTTCTCCAAATATATAAAGCTGCCGTAAAAATAGCTGCAGCCAACGCGAGTGATCGGTCAATTTCCTTTTTCCTCTTTTTCACTGTATGTGTTCACCTCTGTAAGTTTGCATAAGTCGTATATATAACTATTGACCACATCTCCGCGGTTTCGAGATTTTGCTTCTTGAATAAAGTCTTGAAGTTTAACAAAACATTTTTCGCAATTAATATAGAATTCAAATGCATCGAGTACAGCGATGAAACTAGATCTCATTATCGAACGTGAGCGGTGGTAGAATTCTGCTACGTCATGATTTTTAACGCGGACGGATAATGAGACTGAAGCTTGAGCATCTGTACCAATCCGGTTCATAGAACTTAATATTGTTGGATTGACCTTGAAATCGCAAAGTTGAATGTTCTGCAAACTACTGTATTTTGGGGCAAATTTCGCATGTAAACCCACGAAAAGGCTGTCAATGAAGCCCAAGCCTTGTTGGGCTTTTAGAGTCACTACCGATTTTTTTGGGTTCCGAAATTCAAAAGAAAAATTAGTGGATGTGTGGCCTTTCTCTAATACATGTGTGGCGACGATTGAAAGGGCGGTGAGAACTACCCTATCTTCCTGTAGGATTTTGTCCGTAATAGATTTTAACTCTTCTCTCTTGATTTGTTGTGGGGTGGTGAGCATCTATTCCAGCCTTATTAATCCGGTTGATAATTTAAACAAAGATTGAACATTGTCTAGCCTCTTGATATCCCTTACTACTCTGGCCTTTACGTTTTCTGGCGTGTTGATATCCCCTGGTGTTGAAGGAATAAATTTAATTGCCAGTCCCGCTATATATCTCCCTTCTGCTATTTTCTGGTTTCTTATCGCTACCGTGACGATGGTAACGTTTTCAAGAGCACGCAGATCCGCCAGGATATCATCCAAACCCCTAGATTTCTCGCCGTCTGCAGTGAGGTTATATGAAATCATACAATAAAATTTATATATTCCACGTTGGCGGCTGCGACCTTTTTCCTCACCTAATATTTGCTTTTCTAAACTTTTATAAAATTTGTTCTCTTTCACCCATGGCGGGTTCGAATTATCATAGCCCGCTGCGCCAAGCCCAGATATTTCAAGACTACATAGAGACGGATCCCTTGCGCATTGGGCCTCCATTTCCAACATTTTACCGAGTAACTCCTGCATTTGTTCACCTCTATTTTCTATGGCCCGGCAATCCTCTATTGTAAAGGATTCGAACCCTTCCGCGGTTTCTGGGTGGTATGAGTCATACCCGTCGAATCTAACCTCTAGTTTAACATAACCATCCTCTGTATAACAATTCACTAAACCTGCCATATCCGACCATGGCCGGCCCATTTTTCTTAAATTATCTGAAAATTTATCCTCAAAAGTTCTCCAGAAATCATAATCTTTGTCTAAAATGAAATTCACTTTAGGGTCTGATTCATTCTCATATTCAACCTTATCCACATCCCAGGCGATATTCAATGTCGCATAGAATAAAACTTTTGGAGGCTCACCAGGCTCACCAGATTCCATATCCCAACTCACGTTTACAAACTCATAGGTTTGGTCGGCTAGCCTTTCAGCGTCGTGGCATCGTATTTCGGAAGCTTCCAGAGGACTTGGAGGTGGGTTTTCTACTATCGCCTTCTTGCTGTATTCTCTTATATCTCTTTCGATGCGGGCCGCTAGTTCTTCAAAATCTTCGTCCTGTCCGACGTCCTCCTCCATGCCGGAAAGATGGGAAAGGATCAGCGTGTCAAGATCATCAGGGTTTTGCGATTCGTTTGGTGCATCCCAGAACATTACCAAATCTCCATCATGATCAAATTCCAGTGCAACTATGTGATTTTTGTTATCTTCTGGTATGCCTGAAAATTTTACTATGACAAATGCCTTTCCTTCCTTCTGAGTGTATTCCTCAAAATAGTTTCTCGCAGATTTGGTTGAAATACACCAAGTGGTTAGTCTTGGATTTTCTCCAAAGTAGCACGCGGACTGGGTTGTAAGTGGTCTGATACCGAAGATACCGTTTTCATTATAAACAAGTTCCGAGTTGCGATAGGCGGCAGCTTTGTCTTGCAGTCTTCTCTTTCTTTCTCCGGGTGATTCAGGAAGTTCTTCAAGGATTTGATATAAAGTATCATAGGTATATTTGTTTATGTCCTTCTCTTCCAATCTCTGTGCCGCTGTATGAAATTCCACTACGAGGCCCATTACTTGTTCGAAGAAAGTAGTTGCGCGCACTCCGGGTCGGAGCCTGTACTTCCCCTCTTCTTTTGTTGTGTGGGTTTCGTAGAATTCTTCCATACACTTCGCCGCGAACATGATGTACCGAGATACTCCTCTTTCCCCAAACTGTGCTCGGAGTTGTGTCGCCAGTACGTCTACAACTTCAAATTGTGCTGTAATTGGATACCTCTTCTTCGCATCCTGTTTTCTGCCCTCTAAAATTAATAAAAAGTTTTTCCTTTTTTGTTCAGACAAAATTTTAAGTCTGCCTTTTTTTGGAGTAGATAAATACTTTCTCCAAGCGTTGTTAAAGTTCATATTAATATTATATCCTTTTTATAATAAATAGTCAACAATAAAGAGCTATACTATTTATTATTATGGAACATAGGCTAATAATGGAAAGTTGGCGGAAATTTGTAGAAAATTCACAAAAGCATCCGCAGCTAGACAGTGATAGATTAGATGCGGAACAATTACGTGTTTGCAAAAAGAAGGGCATAAGCGTAATGACAAAAGACAACGGAAAAGCATCCGACTGTGCCATGAGGGGGTATAAAACTCCAGAGTGCGGCAAATTAGTTGGATCAGGGTTCGATAACGAGCGGTGGTGCCCTCCAGGGTATCGTTGCAACGAAACTGCAACGTGTGTTCCTTGTCATGGCGGTGCTCACGACTATGGTAAAATGTCCAAATATAGCAATTGCAAGGGTGATAAAAAATTAAAAGCACATGTATTTTATAGAGACCCAGACGGAGTATTCTCAATTGTTTACAGCGAGAAAGAAAAGAAAATCAAAGTACTCTCAAAAGAAAAAATTGGTGTGAGTCATCCAAAATACTTTGAAGCTAAAAGAGCACTAAAAAGAGCCCAGCGGCAGGCTAGGTCAGATACTACCGCTAGGCTTGGCATGTACGCTGGATATAAATAGTCTACTTTATATCTATTGAGACCGGCTTCACCTCTGGACGTTGTGGCACCCTGACTGTCAACAGGCCGTCCGTAAATGCAGCCTTAGCACCCGAAAGGTCTAAATTGTCATCATAATTTACATATGTTCTTGTAAAGTTTCGACGAGCAATGCGTTGGCGCTTTGAGTTTTCCTCGTTTGCCTTACCAGTGATAGTAATAGACCTCTTATCAGGCTGAATGTCGATGGATAGCTCCTTTTTCTTGAAACCAGCCAAAGCGAATTCCAACACCGTAGAGCCATCGTCGTCTCGATAAATGTCGGCGACGGGATAACCCTGTGTGGATGCCTTGAGGTGAGTGGGGAAGTCGTTGAAAAAATTATCAAAGACCTCGTTTATGACTTTGTGACCTAGTAACCCTGGTCGATATGTAGTGATTGCGTTCATTTTGTATTCCTCCTTATTAAGCAAGTTACATAGTTATAGCTAAAATCCTTGCGGCAAATCGGCTATAATAATACTATAAACACTATTTATTATGATGTCAAGTTTTTTTTGGAGAAAAATATGAACTATGAACTAATAATGGAGAACTGGAAGAACTTTCTTAGTGAAAAGCAAAACTCAGGAGCATAAAAAATGAAAAATGATTTCAAAACCATAATGGAGACCTGGAGGAGAGCTTTAAAAGAAGAACTTGGATCCACGAAAGAATGTCCAAAAGGAGCTACACACCCTGACAGTGATGTAAGCTTCTTATCAACTATAACGAAACGGGGCATACAACATAACTTAGATATTTGCAATGAAAATCCGGGATGCAGGGACTCTGATTTGTGTCAATACAATATTGAGGCAGCTAAGAGAGCGAATATTAGAATACCGTGGGACAAAGAAGATATACAATATGGTCCGGCGCAGGACACTGATTTGGAAATAAGATTTAATAAGAAAAGAATTATTACCAGAGCAATCCAGATGGCCTATCGAGAGAGAGCAAAGGTCAAAAAGCCTATAAAGTTTATACTCGGAGGTATAGATATAGGATCGGCGGAGACCGAATCAGTTTCCGCGGCGAGGAGCAATGGTAATAATACTTTCGACAAGTGGTTAGATTCTGCTTTCGATTGTAGAAGCGATCGGAGTCACCCATGGACGAGGCGCGCTTCGAAGCCCGCATGTTCCAGGAAGAAACGCGCTGCGGTGAATTTCAAATTCGAAAAATATGCTGACGCAGTGAGAGATATCCAAGTTCATAAAATTGCTTTGTCGCGGCGGTTTGTTCAGCAAATCACAGAAAACTTAGACAGAATATTGACTAGAACCTTAGGACTCTTCACAGGAGCACAGGGAATGGTTTTCGAACCAAATTCAATAAAAGAATTAGAAAATGCTCTAACAAAACCTTTCGAAGATTTATGCGCCACGATAGTTAGTATACTTGTCGTGCACGAATGTAGTCACGCCGTGACGAACGAAAAATGGGCCAATGAAAAGAAAGGTAGATATTCGAATAGTTTTATCTACGGCCTCTTGGAATTGGATCCGGAAAAAGACACTGAGCGATATCATTCGCATATGATGCCATGGGAGAATAAGGGTGAAAGGATAGCCAGAAGAGACACTGCCAAGTTTACAAGCAAGGTGGACCGATGGCTAAAAGCAAGGGTTTATTCGAAATTAGAAAAAATATTATCTGTTTGGTGGAGTAAAAATCAACAAAGAGGCGCGGTGACGCCAACAGACCTTCGAAGAGTCAAGAAAAAAATAAGAATGTATTTAATACCAAGATTAGAGGAATCAGTAATGATGTTTAGAAGACAAGCTGTAAAACAGCTTGAAGATTCTGAAAAACCTGGATGGAATTACCATTCCGAAAAACAAGCTATACGTAAAAAAGTAGAAGACGCCGCGGGGCAACAAGGGAAATAAAGAATCAATGTCAAACCATCAACTTATAATGGAAAATTGGAAAAACTATCACCAAGGACTCTTAGTGACAGAGACCATGACAAGAAATCTAATTACAGAATGGACAAAAATAATTATGATTCTTATAAAGTCTGGAATGAAAGATGCCGAAAATGAAGAACCGCTAAGACAAGCATATAAAATTAAATATGATCTTTGGGTTCAAAATCTTGGAAAGGACTTTCCAACCAGAAAAGAATGTAGTGGGTGGTGTAATGGTATACCTGAAAAATATACCGGGGGGGTAATCCATAGACGCGGTAAACTAAAGTCCAAGACCCCTAAAGGTATTGTCCCGATTGAGGCATTTAGATTATCGCTCGATTTTAGGTCTTGGAATGCTCAGCCCGATGAGAAACAAATTGGTATCGAAGCTGGATTCTCTTCTAAGGAAAATATATATAAAAACGCCGAAGATCCGGATATGGAGGAGATCAGGCCCGAGAACAATTTCTTGTATGTTGATTTAAATATAAATACTAATTATATAAAAACAAAAGGCGATCTTCTTCGCAGACTACCCCTGGTAAGGGAAGAATTAAGAGAGGCGCTTGCTCATGAATTTCAACATGCTAGGGATACGCGAATCATGGGAACTCTCATAACAGTAGAGAAAGATGCCAAATATTATTTTGCACCTAGAGAAATCAAGGGCCACGCGAGAGGTTACTATGAAAGAGCGAGAATTACAAAAACAACTTTCGAAGAAATCCTCGACGAAAGAATAGAAATGATCAAAGCTCGGAGCGAAAGACAAGTGATTCATCTTCTAAAAAAAGCGTCCGGGGCGGAAGACCCCAAAGATGCTGAAAAGTATATGCAAAGAGTAGACTCAAAAAGAGACTTAATAGAGCGGTTACCTGAGTGGAAAAAGGCAATATTAAAATATGCAAGAGGGAATTTGCCTTGTGCAAAACTAAAAAATGGAGACCCGGTTCACCCGCAAGGTTGCGAGGAAAGGACAAAAACCCAAGTACCCGATACAGTAGAGCCAGATGGCTCTGGTGGTCGCGGCTTATTTGATAGATTCAAAGACTGGTGGGGAAATTCCGAAGGGGAAAAATTCGGAGGTGGCGGTGCTAGTGGTTCTTGGTAAGACTATTCAAAGGAGATGGAAATGAAACATAAACTTATAATGGAAAATTGGAGAAAATTCCTAAACGAAGAAAAGAAAGAAGATGATCGTGGCTATTGTGACCCGAGGTTTGAGCATTGTCCCGATCCGGAAAATCCCGAAAAGGAGATGGATTATTACTCAGACACGCGGGAAGTCGAACCCAACAGATCTCCTGACAGTCGCGAAGCTTTTCAAGATATGCAGTTTTATGACAACTATAACACAGATGTATTTTTTAGGTACGACGATTGGTTAGAGCTACATGGGAAAGATAATGACCCTTTTCGAAAAGATGGAAAAGGTAAGTACCCAGTTTTTCCAAAAAAGCAATCAGGTAATCAAAAATGGCCCGATGATATGTGGGTTGTTAGATACGGAAAACTCCAAGGATTTGATGACTCTTGGGAAAACGCGCCTGCTATATGTACAAGAGAAACAGGTGAAAAATTCATAGAGTTGATAAAAATTTTAAATGATGACCCGACGGTAGATTCTATAAATTTGATCTTTCACAACAAAAGTCATGCGAGGCCGTCTTTTGATGAGTGGGGATCCGGGACGAGCAGATCCCTAAGTTCAGATAAAACAAAAGAAGTTAAAGGACACAATCAACACAAAGCAGGCAATGCATTCGATATTGTGTTGCCAGATGAATATAAAAATATTAAATGGGGCAGAGGCAAAAAGGGTAGAGATCTATATAATGAAAAGGTGCGTGATAAGATGAAGTGGCTCGAAAAAGTTGTAAATGCTGCAGGGGAAGTTGGATTTACGCGGTTTGGATTTGGCCTAAACAATATACATATTGATACGAAACCTGCATCATCTGCAGATTTCATGTGGGTCTATGCTTCTGATACGATCTATAGTGGAGATATTTTAAATTATCACCTCAAACCCTTTAACAAAACAGACCCTGAAGAGAAAGGTTTCAAATGGTATCAAAAGCGGGATAAAAACTTTGCTGTTGTAAAAAAGAATAATCGGTTCCTCAGCTATATACCGTATTTATCCGATGGCTTAAAGGATCAAGCAAAAAATAAATGGCAAAAAGCAATTTTCGATAAGGCGCGAAAAGAACAAGCCGAGAAATATAAATTTGACGAAACAAGTTTAGCTAAAGGTGCAGCCGGCGGGTTGAAGAAGAAGAAGAAGAAGAAGATAAAAAAGAAATGAAAAAAATAAGACTGATAATTGAAAGACAGGATTTAGAATACAAAAAAGGAAGTGTTGGTTACGTCCTTGGAACTGTTGACGGACAAATA
>Ga0209404_10001502_pt1 | contig 15573 bp, 6 predicted proteins | sample TroAtlMetagenome_2_FD_187447 | JGI IMG/M metagenome (GOLD analysis project Ga0209404, IMG submission 187447) | Marine eukaryotic phytoplankton communities from Atlantic Ocean - Tropical Atlantic ANT8 Metagenome (SPAdes) (version 2) | ecosystem: Environmental > Aquatic > Marine > Oceanic | place...
TTGGTCTAAATTCAGACCTGAGTCTGCGCGGGTGTGTATCCCAACTTTCACGGGTTTAACTTTTCTGGGAAGTTGTAAAGTTATGTATTCGCCGGCGTACCCGCTTACGAGTTCGTGACTTGGGAGCGTCGTACCATTAGTCGGTGTGCCTGAACCGACTGCAGTCTGTCCTGGATCGTATACACCCCCATTTTCCGTGTAGTATGGGTATTGTGTATGAAAAAAAGTTGTATAAATTCCGTCGAAAGCAAAATATGGGTCGTTCCCACTAAGGTAAGAACTCGCACTCGCCACGTACCCACCGGAACTGTTCGCCGTCATCTTGATTTCCGGATACTTAACTAACGGTCTATCGTGTGGACCCGTTTCGCTTCGTATCACCGTACCGTTACGATCGACACCCACTGGTATCTTCGATGAGCCCGCCATCACGCGACCGGTGACCTCGATATTTGCCGATGCCGTCAGGTTTGAGGATAAGTGTACGTTCCCCTCGACGCCGAGACCACCTGTGACCGTCAACGCGCCCGTGGTAGATGAGGTCGACGGTGTCGCATTGCTGACGACGACCTGACCCGAGGTCCCAACGTGGACGTTCCCCTCGACGCCGAGTCCACCGCCAAGTCTCAAACACCCCGTGGTCGCCGACGTGGCCGGCGACGTGTTCGAAATAATGATCAAGTTCGAGTGTAGTGTGCGCCCGTTATTGATGACCTGTTCGAGCGTCTGCGTACCCATCATCGTGACGAGATTCATCGTGAGGTTGGACGCATGTATATTGGTACAGCTTATATTGCTATCCACTATCAGGTTTGAGGATACGTACGCGTTTCCGACGACGTGAAGGGCGGCGTCAGGTGCTGATTTATTAATACCGACTCGACCCGACGATACATCGACATGGAGTGTATCCGTATCGACGATCAGGTCATTGTCGAATGTAGCGATTCCACTCACATCGAGGGCGGTGGTTGGGGTCTTATTTATACCGACACGATCATTCGTGGCGTCGACGTATATAGTGTCGGTATCGACGATCAAGTTGGAGGTCGTCGTCAGTGAACCAATAATATGTGTGGGTAATATGTCGTTTGTTTGGAAATTTATCACATGGGAATTTGCATTTTTGAGGGTGTATCCAAATTTAAGTGCTTTTGCCGACTCATCATAAACTATGGCGACATTCGAATCGTTAGATCCATGAAAATGTCTGGACATGATGATACCGAGATCGTTCGAGTGTTGATTGTTTGCACCCAATTCAATGAGTGGATCGGATACTATGAGATGTTCTGTATTCGCGACTAAAACATTCCCATGAACCACCAAATTCGCTTCAAGAACCACGTCGCCAGTAAAAGTTTTGTCGCCGGCAATGCTCATTGTATTCTCCTCGAGATCCGTGATCCTAAGGACATTCGAAGCAAAGTTCGTGACATTCGCCGATTGAATCGAATCGATCGCTGATCCATTACCTATCAACCAGTCAGCGTTTACATTCCCCGAGACATCCAATTCATACGCCGGTGTTGATTTATTAATACCGACGTTGGACGTCACGGTATTTACATAGAGAGTGTCTGTATTGACGATCAAATTAGCATTGAATTTGGAGACCCCAGTGAAAGTTTTGTCACCACCGATGCTCATTGCATTCTCCTCGAGATCCGTGATCCTATCGACATTCGAAGCAAAGTTCGTGACATTCGCCGATTGAATCGAATCGATCGCTGATCCATTACCTATCAACCAGTCGGCGTTTACATTCCCCGAGACATCCAATTCATACGCCGGTGTGGTCGTACGAATACCGACATTGGACGTCGTCGTATCCACAAATAAGTTCCCCGTACCAACTTCCACGTTGGAGCGGTAATAGAGGGAATCGGTACCGTCGGTCCAAAGAGAACTCACGAATGGTGAACCACCTTGGTAGAACGAACCAGAAAGGTTGATGTCCCCACCAACATCGAGGGTGTAATTTGGATCCGAGACACCGATACCCACACTCCCTTGTGTGAACACTACATTTGAGTCTCCAGAATACGTCCATTTATCACTATTGGTAATCTTGAAATTTTTAACTTGTCTCAAGTCGGTGGCGGAAGTCGACGATAAATTTATGAATTCACCCGTTGTGTACGGTATCGAACGTTCCACATCAGTAAAATATAATTTGTGAACTCCATTTAAACTTATATTGATTCGACCCCTCTCGTAGTGTATTGCAACTTTTTGGAACACGTTCGAACCCGTGAACAAATTACTCACTACCTGCGACGCCAACTGTGTCGAACCATATTTTATGGTTATCTTATCACCGTTATCGTCAAAGATGAATGAATACCCTTGTGCGCCGGTAAAAGTCGCGCTATACGCATTCACTACTAAAGGACCCGCGCTAGTTCCAGATCTGATATTCATATCAAATTCCATGACCCATGCATTGGGTAACTTTATACCCCAATAGACCGAACCCTGCGTAAGATTCAAATAATTATTGGTAGTATCTCGCGATGCGTTTCCACCCAAAATACCATTAAATGTGGTGGTGGTATGTTGATCATCGTAGAGGAGGACACTATTTGATTTCGTGACATTGAGGGCTGTGTCGACACCCTGAATATCGGATACCTGTAATTTACCAACTCGAAGGGTAGCATTATTAATATTCAAAATCCCCAATGAATCTTCCATCGTATCTACTATGAGGGTAGGTTATTTTTACCAACACTGTGGTGCGGTAGAAATAATTTTTAATTATGCGTTTTCGATTGCCTGAACTCCATCTTGGAGACACGGGGTGTGGCGCCCGTGATATCCAAAATGCCATTTGGTGTTCCTATGGACATTTAATATATCGGGAGAAGATTATTAAATGTTGGCGACGAATTTCGGGTGCGTCGTTGATGACATTGCTATTATATTGAGATTTATTTTGTTGTGTTATCACAATAAATGGGTTTACCAGTGTCTGGTACCATATCACTGAGTGACGTTCAGGACAGATACGGGGGGACAAATCCTATAAGTATCGATGAATACTACGATCGTACCGGTATCGAACCCGGATCCATTATATCACTCAGGGATTTTTACGCTAAATTACTGTTGTCCAAAGATTTAACGGGCAATCAGGGCCTTACCATGAACACGCTCACAGTGAGAAAAGATATGCGTGGCGATGCGGCGCGATCGATTCCCACTGGGAGTAATCCATCGAGTGGTCAGCTGACACCTTCCGGTACAAGGTATGCTTGGGGCGATTGGGGTGGTGATTATTTTGATAATTGGGGTGATTTTTACATCTACGATTACAACGGTGGTATAGCGAGTTACATAGGATTTGCAACAATGAACGGCGCGGATGGGACGGTGCACGGCGAAACCCAGACTCATCACAATAAAACTTTTAAGATAAAACACGGTTGGGTCGCCCAAGGCATATTCAAACTCGATGTTCAATGTGCTGACGAAACTTTCCAGTTTTGTATCGGTGTGCACGGCAACCTGGGCTCGGATTCAGCAACATTGCATGTGGATAAACAATATTCCGCGACCTGGGGTAATTTGAATTATGTATGTACCACTGAAAATAATGTCAAAGAATTTTTCTATATGCATATTGTCCCGAAATACATAAGTTTTAATGATGGCATTACCATTAACAGTTCGAATTTTACAGCGAATTTAAACACCAGTACATTCGGTTCGTCCGGCGATGATTTGGTCATGTGGACAGATGCGCTCACGCTGGGCGCGACAATGTATTTTGTGAAAGGTGCTAACAATACAACAGGTGCGATGTACGACTGGGTAGCAAAAGATATCGGTGGCGCGAGTTTCGGCGGTGATTTGTCCGTTAAATTCTTGATATCCAAAGGTTTAACGGGTGCTCAAGGATATAACACTTACATAATGAATGTGACTAAAGATATGGCGGGAGCGGGAGCGGGGACGGTTCCCGCTAATGGTAATCCATCGGGCAGTCAGCTGGCACCTTCCGGTACAAGGTATGAATGGAACGATTGGGGTGATGATTTTTTTGATAAGTGGGGTAATTTTTACATCTACAATCCAGGAAACTCGACGGCGAGTTACATAGGATTTGCAACACTGAACGGTGCGGATGGGGAGGTGTACACCGAAACCCAGACTCATCACAATAAAACTTTTACGATAAAACACGGTTGGGTCACCCAAGGCATATTCAAACTCGATGTTCAATGCACTGACGATACTTTCCAGTTTTGTATCGGTGCGTACGGCAATATGGGATCGGATACAACAACATTGCAAGTGGATAAACAACATTCCGCGACATGGGGTAATTTGAATTATTTATGTACCAGTGAAGGTAATACCAGAGAATTTTTCTATATGCATATCGTCCCGAAACTCGTAAGTTTTAATGATGGCATTACCATTAACAGTTCGAATTTTACAGCGAAATTAATCACCAAGGCGATCGGTTCGTCCGGCGATGATTTGGTCGTGTGGACAGATGCGCTCACATTGGGCGCGACAATGTATTTTGTGAAAGGTTCTAACAATACAACCGCCGCGGCGTACGACTGGGTAGCAAATGATATAGGTTTCCATATATCATTAAATGATGCTTTCCCGATTAAATTCTTGAGGTCCAAAGGTTTAACGGGTAATCAAGGATATAACAATTACACAATGAATGTGACTAAAGATATGGGATCTAGCTCATCCGCGCGAGCGATTCTAAATACAAGTAATCCATCGGGCGGTCAGCTGACACCTTCCGGTACAAGGTATTATTGGGACGATTGGGGTGATGATTTTTTTGATGTTTGGGGTGAGTTTTACATCTACGATTACAGCAGTGGTGCAGCGAGTTACATAGGATTTGCAACACTGAACGGCCCGGATGGGACGGTGTACACCGAAACCCAGACTCATCACAGTAAAACTTTTACGATAAAACACGGTTGGGTCACCCAAGGCATATTCAAACTCGATGTTGAATGTATTGACGATACTTTCCAGTTTTGTGTCGGTGCGTACGGCAACCTGGGCTCGGATTCATCAACATTGCAAGTGGATAAACAACATTCCGCGACATGGGGTAATTTGAATTATTTATGTACCAGTGAAGGTAATGCCAATGAATTTTTCTATGTGCATTTCGTCCCGAAACTCATAGATTTTAATAGTGGCATTCTCATGTATCCTCCAACCGGTGCGAATTTTACAGCGAATTTATTCACCGGCAACGGTCCGGGCGTCGGGTTCCCGAACCAAATCGACTACTTGTCCATATACTCAGATGCGATCACGCTGGGCGTGACAATGTATTTTGTGAAAGGTGCTAACAGTACAACAGGTGCGATGTACGACTGGGTAGCAAATGATATCCACCAACAGCGATAAAAAACGTAACGAATCTCCCAACTAACTACATTACAAACTTTATAAATCAATCTTATTTATGATTTCTAAAGTTTGTTTGCTGTGGTATCAATATTTACAATTGGTCCTCGATGTTCCTTATTTTTTCACATATTTCCTTTAAAGCTTCCACTACCAAACCCATCATATTTCCGTACGCGAGAGCATAGTGAGTTTCCTCCGATCCAGACACAGCTTCAGGTAAAACTGAGAGAACCTCCTGTGCGATGAGACCGGTGTATCGCGTATTCTTCATCGTGTATGTATACCCATTCAGTTTTTCAATTTTATCGAGCGCGTTTTCAATCTTCTCGATATCGTCTTTCAACCTTTTGTCAGAATACGCGGTGACGTTACCGGTTGCGTTGATGTCACCCGAAGACGAGAGAGAGGTCGTAAACCCGAGCTCGGGTTCTGTAAGGCTCCATGCGGTCACCGCACCCTGCTTACTACTTCGATTCCGTGAACCGACCACGAACACGGCCCCAGTGGTGTCCGCGCAGCTTCCATATTCAGACCAGCCCATCCGGCCAGGACTTCCACCTACACCCACTAATTTATAACGGTGACTCGATAATGTCGATGATGCATTCCAATTGCCACTCGGTCTGCTGTAGACGTAACACGACCCGGTACCAGATCCACCGTCGTCGTCAAATGGTGCGGAGATAAATACCTTACTCGCATCTCCCGAAATGGCACAATCATAACCGAAGCTGTCGAAATCGAACGCATCCGAGGCCGTGATCTTACAGGACTCCGTCGTCGCGATCCAACCCGAACCCTTCAGGAACACGTACGCCGCGCCCCTGCTGCTACCAGGGGTGCTGTGATACGGTGCGCCGACGACGATGGTAACCCCATCGTCACTGATATCAACGCTATATCCGAATTGATAGCTAGTTCCGGGGTCGCTAGGAGACAACATAGCCGCTGGTGTCTGACTAGCACTGCTCCACGCACTCCCCTTCTCGTACACGAACGCCGTACCGTTGTTGCTATAACCACCAGTGTCGTCGTCTCGAGCCCCCGTGACGATTGTGTTCCCATCCCCCGAGATGCGGACCACCCAACCGAGTGCTTCATAGGCGGTGGCACCAGAGATGCCGAGAACACGCGTTGCGGTACTGGTGGTCGCCCACCCACCACTCGGTTTTACATAGACAGCGCAAGAACCTGAGTCGCTAATATTGTTATAGTTATCCCATCCGGCACCCACGACGATCGTGTTTCCATCCTTCGAGATGTCACAATCAGCTCTCCACGCTTCGGTGCCTATGTAGTGCGATCCCGTGAGCGTGGCTGTCGGATTCGCGACATCACCGGTCCAATTACTACCCGATCGCACGTAGATGAACGTTTTCGGGGTGGACGTACCGCTCGGCTCCTCACCCGTGCATACGATTACCGACCCATCTTCGGACACGGCCACGGTGTGACCATTCCATGTACTGGTAGCGCCACTAATTTTTAGCCGACCCTTGAGCGTCCAGTTCGTCTCAGAGCCTTCGTACACGAAAACTCCTCCGTCACTGCTCAGTATTTCTCTGGAACCCACGACCATTGTCTTCCCATCGGCCGACACGGCAGCGCCATGACCAAACATGCTGTTAGCTGCACCGGAGTAAGCATAGTCACCGTAGGTTGGTTGAGACGCATCTACTCGACTTAACGTGACGTCGGTGGCGTCGCCCCCCTTACTTAACCGAAGTGGTCCGTCGACCTCTAATCTCGCACCAGAGGTGACGCTGGACGTCCCGATCGCGACGTTGGCCTCGTAATAGATGTTTGAATTGCTCTCGGTCCATTGACTGCCTTGGAACGCAGATCCATTTTGGAGAAGAGAACCCGTAAAATTAATGTCACCACTGACGTCGAGTTTGTGCGATGGATTTGACAACCCGATGCCGACCCGACTCGTCGACGTGTCCACGTAAATGTTAGCGACCTCCCCGACTTGGAAATCTGTACCCTTGTTAATGTGAAACAAGTCACCACTGTGTCGGACACTTATTCGATTAGAACCACCCGTCTTGATCATGGTCTCTATGACCCCATCCTCTGAACCGATCGACGCAGTTTTTATTTTACCCGTGGTCTTCGCATATAAAAGAGAGCCTCCATTATCGTTAAGTCCTTCATAACGAACTTGACCTATATAGTCACCGTTGGATCCGGTACCGCCGTATCCATTATCTCGCATTAATACCAGATCTGGTCCAGCCGTGGAACCGGTAGCTTGGGAATACATTTGAACTTCAGATAAGGATTTATCGACGTAGAATTTTACGGGATTATTACCCACCTTAAAATCACCCCCTCCCGAAAATCTCCCAACCTCGGCCGCGTTCACCGAAAATCGAATATGCTGACCTGTGGGGGTGTTGATGTGGGTAGCCCCCGAAGCAGCCTGTTTAAGCGCAAAATTAGTACTCGTGTTCTTATCTAGGTGCGAAAATGACGCCTGGTCGGACTGCCCCATGTAACCCACGGCTGCTCTCCCGAAATAAGACGTCGTATCCGTATCATACGCCGCAGCGACGTTACCAGTTATGGAAACAGCGAGCTTCTCTGATGTATTTGCTATTGTACTCTCATAGGCACTATCATCCGTGTAGCCAAATCTTAATATATCATCAGATTCATCGTACGACATCGAAACGTTTGAGACGGCACCATCATGACGAACCATGACGATACCGAGATCGTGAAAGTTTTGATTATTTGCACCCAATTCCATGATTGGATCAGATACGATTAAATTATGTGCGTTCGAATAAAAAACGTTCCCACTCACTTTCAAATTTGCCTCGAGAATCACATCGCCGGTAAAAGTTTTGACTCCATCGAAGCTCATGGTACCATCTTCGAGTGTATCGATCCTAGCGGCGTTCGAATCGATCTCTACGATAGCTTGGGTCAGGTTTGTCTCCAAAGTCCCCACGCGCGCCGCGTTCGAATCGATCTCCACGATAGCTTGGGTCAGGTTTGTCTCCAAAGTCCCCACACGCGCCGCGTTCGAATCGATCTCCACGATAGCTTGGGTCAGGTTTGTCTCCAAAGTCCCCACACGCGCAGCGTTCGAATCGATCTCCACGATAGCTTGGGTCAGGTTTGTCTCCAAAGTCCCCACGCGCGCAGCGTTTGAATCGATCTCCACGATAGCTTGCGTGAGATCCGTAGCTAAAGCGATCCCTGTCAATTTTGTACCATCCCCCTTAAAATACGCAGCCGTGACGTTCCCAGTGGCGACGAGACCATCGGTCGCGTTTGTCAGTTGTACTACATTATTTGTAATATTACTATTATCAGTGACTTGTTGTAAAGTTGATGAGAGACCCGTCAATTCTGAACCATCCCCCTTAAAATACGCAGCCGTGACGTTCCCGGTGGCGACGAGACCATCGGTAATATTCGTCAACTGTAACACATTATCGGTGACGTTTGACTGATTTACGACGTGGTCGAGAGTTTGTCCAGCGGTAATATCTATACTCCCAAGGGTTAATTTAGTACCGATTGAAACGTTGCCACCGACGACTAATACATTACTGCCGTATTCTTCTACACATAAATTAGAACCAATCGACACATCCTTTGTGGGTGCGGAGTTTGATATAGCTATTTTATCACCCATAACAATCGAAGAATATGTATTACCAATCACGTGTAATACATTAGATCCAGTATCATCTATGTATACATTAGCACCTATATCCATCGTGTGTGTCGCAGCGGCGTTTGCGATCCCGACATTCGACGCAGTTACAAAACTCGTCGCGTTATTGAACTCAACGACATTGCTAGTCGCGTTGCTTAACATGACGACTGTTTCCAACCCATGCCCCGCACCTAGCTTGATCGTATCCAATGTAATTGCATGCGCTAAAATATTACCATCGACTGTAAGGATATTAGATGCGATGTCATCGACAAATACGTTCGTCCCTACGCTAAAATCATGTAATGGGTTCGTATTTTTTACACCGACCGAGTTTGAGGTTATAATACTCACGACCGGACCATGGAATTCGACTATATTACTCGTTGTATTTCCGTTCATGATGACAGATTCAAGGTCGGTGACCAAACCAGTCAATTTTGAGCCATCCCCTTTAAAATACGCGGCGGTGACGTTACCAGTGGCGACGAGACCATCGGTCGCGTTTGTGAGTTGGATTGTATTTGATGTGATGTTACTATTATCAGTGACTTGTTGTAAAGTTGATGAGAGACCCGTCAATTCTGATCCAACCCCTTTAAAATATGCGGCGGTGACGTTCCCGGTGGCTACGAGACCATCCGTAGTCACGTTACCCGTAAAAGTAGCATCGTCTCCAAAAAAATCAACACCCGTGATATCGTCGTCCGCTAAAATTTCGCCACCGACGTGTAAGGTTTTTTGTGGTGTTGTTTGATTTACACCGACCTTCCCACTGGTCACCAGTGAGGTTCCCGTATTAATAAATTGGAGTGTATTTGATGAGACGTTTCCATTGTTCACAATCTGTTCTAGATTCGAAGCAATATTCGTTAATTCACCACCATCACCTTTAAAGTACGAGGCCGTGATATTACCAGTCGCAACGAGACCGTCGGTCGCGTTTGTAAGCTGTATTGTATTAGACGATACGTTGTTTCGGTCTACAATATGTGAGAGTCCTTCAGATTCGAGTACTGCGATTCTTGTGACATTGGAATCTAAATTACTTTGCATGGCGAGGGTATTCGCGGTCATCTCGGTTCTAATTGCCGCAACATTGGCGGATAAATTACTATACATTGTGGTAGTGTTCGCTGCCATTTCGTCTCGAATTGCCGCAACATTGGCAGACAAATTGCTATACATTGTGGTAGTGTTCGCTGCCATTTCGTCTCGAATTGCCGCAACATTGGCAGATAAATTGCTATACATCGTAACAGTGTTCGCTGCCATTTCGTCTCGAATTGCCGCAACATTGGCAGACAAATTGCTATACATCGTAACAGTGTTCGCTTCCATTTCGTCTCGAATTGCCGCAACATTGGCAGACAAATTGCTGTACATCGTAACAGTGTTGGCTGCCATTTCACTTCTAATATTTGCGGCATGACTATCGAACTCATTCATGTGTAAAACATTCGTGACATGCGTGCCATCCCCCTTAAAATACGCAGCCGTGACGTTCCCGGTGGCGACGAGACCGTCGGTCGCGTTCGTGAATCGTATCGTATTTGATGTGACGTTTCCATTGTTCGCAATCTGTTCTAGATTCGAAGCAATATTCGTCAATTCCGATCCATCCCCTTTAAAATACGCGGCGGTGACGTTCCCGGTGGCGACGAGACCATCGGTCGCGTTTGTGAGTTGGATTGTATTTGATGTGACGTTTCCATTGTTCGCAATTTGTTCTAGATTCGAAGCAATATTAGATAACAACCCGCCATCGCCCGCAAAACTATCCGCGGTGACGTTACCATAGACCCGCATGGAAATTGAGTTTGATGTGTCAGGTACCAAGTAATCGCCATCTGCCGAGCTTTGTGTGTGCGCGAGGATGAAAACATTATCGGTTTCAGTAAATCCTAACGCGACATTCGCTTCGGTCGGGCTTCTGGTCATCACAAAGCCAAGATCTGTCGCTGATAAACTATCGTAGTTATTTTTCCCGATTTCAACGATCCCGTCGTCGACGATTAAGTTTCGTTTTGATACGAGCGTTGTATCACCCAATACATGAAGGTTACCCGTAATAAATGTTGTTTGTGACACAAACACATTACCTCGAACATCTAGTACATTAGAGCCGACATCATTTACTGACACTTTTGACCCGATATCGAGTGTATGTATTGGATTCGCATTCGCGATCCCTACGTTGCTGAGTGTAACTAGTCCAGTCGCGACGTTATTGAATTCTGTGGTTATAGTAGTCGTGTTACCGAACCCAGTGACACCTTGAAGTGTGGTCTCTGGAGTTAATCCCGTATCGACGATTTCATGGGTCTGAGGATCATACGCTAGTGCGTTTGAGGTGCTAGACCCGCCTCGTCGAATAGGTGCCATATACAAACCAGGGTTTGGCGCCTCGATGATATTCGATGACGCATTCAGAACGATCGAATTCAAAGCCTGTTCGCTTGGCATATGTTTGCCTATTCGAACCTTCTCGGAACGATCGATCGTGCTCAGGTTTTTCACCATGCCTATTATAGTATGTTGTGATTTTTATTTGAATTTTTTTCGCTTCTGAACATCATGATAAACACAACCACCCAGTGCTTTTATAAAAACAGAGTGATTCGCTCGTCGTGTCAAATACAACCAAACCCGGCACTGGATTAGGTATATGCTCGCGTTCCTCTGTCGTCATTCTAGGCGGTAAAAAACCAAATGTCGTCGAATTAAGTGCCAATATAGCGGGTGGATTCCTGTCATTTTTAGTTGGCATACCAATGGTCGCCTTGCCATTTGCATCAAGCGTCATCGCGTTTGTCAGCGAACCTTGTGTGTTCATTGTACGAAAAAGTAGACCACCCGGATTCCCAGAGGTCGTACCATTATTTGCCTTTGTGTATCCGCAGATATCAGCTAATTTTCCATAACGTGCAGACACTGATAACGCTTCAATTTCACCCAACCTCGACGTTTTCGCTAGATTCCCGTCTACATTGATCGCGTTTGGAATCGATTTCAATGTCTTCGCATTTTCAAGATCCTTGACTCTATTTTCATGCAGACCGAGCAATCTCTTATTATTTTCAAACATGCGCCTTGACAATTCCATGTCATTTTCAACCTTTCTTGAAAATGAAATGTTCAAATCCTTATCAGCGTGGACTCGTTCAACCAGACCATTTAACATATTCTCGATCGATCTAGTTTTTGTATAGTATTCATTAGACTGTTCATGTTTGACGATTACGTCCTCGATGATACAATCGATTTTCTTCTTATGCAATGCTACATCCGATTTCAAACATCCGTACTCGGCTCTATTTATATATTTAACCTTATCCTTGTCTAACTCTTCAACTCTACTGAAGAAATTATTTAATTTTTCAAGTGAGTTTAATACTGTGGTAGATACGTCATCTATTTTATCATTTTGTGTGAGTACTTCATATTTCAATTCATGGTACTCACGTTTATGGGCAAAAGTTTTTAAAAATTCATTTATTTCATTTATATTTTTTTCTTGTGATTCTACGACTCCCTCATTATGAACGATGGCGCGTTTATATGAATCACATAAATCATGTATAGCTTTCAGGTCTGTTTTTATAGTATCGATTTCGGTCATTTTTGAATTTAAATGTTTTACATCATCCTTCACCGGTTTGAGATTTGATATATCATCTACGTTTTCATTTATTTGTGTTTGAATCAATTTCACAATATTGGTAAATTCGTCATGTATGGTACTCACTCGCGCGTCTATCGAATTTTTTATTTTTTCTACATAATCTATTTTTGGAATGCCGGTGACATTTGAACCATCACCATATAATTTTTTACAATATATAGCACCATCGGTGTGTACAGAATTTTTTACATCTAAACTAGATACTATGAGTTCATCGAACACGTGTGAATTATTTTCAAAATCAATTATCTGTGATTTTTTTATATTTCTCAAATATTGACCGTCGGCATGGAGTTCGTTTCTAACGTATATATTGTCAAAATGTTGTCTAACGTCTGTTTGAATCTGTAAATTAGACAATAGACCACCATCGCCTTCTAGTAAGAGTGCTTTAATTTTACCATCAACGTCTAAATCGGAATCAATTTTTATTTTTCCTTGATCGTTTAAAATGTTAATCTCCCCCTTGTCGTTGTGAATGGTTATACCCGTTTCCTTATTTGAAGAATTTTCCGCGATGTCTAGAATCGGATACAATTTAAATTTTTCATTTTTGATCGTTTTATTCTCAACTTCAAGATTCTCAACTTCGAGGTGTTTGAGTTTTAATTTTTGTCCACCGATATCCACAATTTCTTTCGTGTGAGAATTATACGCCAAAAGATTTGAACCTTCATCTGCTCGTATTGGAGCAACGTAAAGTCCACTGTTTTTCACATGTGTGAGTTTTTCCTTTGACGCGTTGAACACGATAGAGTTTGCTGGCTGTTCAGAATTCGCATGTATCCCCAAACGAACCTGGTCCGTAGGCTGATTCACACCTGAATTCTTCACCATTTAATATTAGTTTTCATTTTTAATTTGCGTACAATAATCCCGCCATGCCATTTTCGATTCTTAAAATATTATAATTTACTGCGTAAATTGGATCTGTTATATTCTTCGTGTCACTCAATATTTTAGCATTATCAAGCCTGCTAAAATTTAACGTACCTGTTGGCTGTAGTGAGCTCGTTGAAAGGCAAAAGCAATGTAAAAAGAAATCGGGGGATGTCACGAAGCTTGTGTGGTAGTAGTTGACGACGTCGATGAAATGCGGCTTCGCGTACCTAAATTCTCCAATGTCTAACCCATTTATTTCAAGTTTTATCTTATTATCAGTTGAGACGAGCGCACCTGTCGATGTCGTATCAGTAGATGCTATATACTTTACTGGATGACTAAATATAAGTTCTTGGGTTTTTTCTCCAGATGGTACGTTCTTTTGAACCTGTGTGATGAGCATATTACGGTTTCTCGACGCTATATTACCCCTCTCCTCATTGTCTAAATAGTAATAATTTGCGAACGCTTCAACGTCGTAGTTACTGGCACTTTGACCCCATCTAATCTTAACTTCCACATTGTGGTACTGCAAAGCTATGAGAGGGAGGGCGTTCTGAGGACCTTCACAGAAAAAGAATCTCAATGGGTAGAAATAAGAGCTCGAGCTCACCCCGGGGTGTGGTCCATTTGAACTTTTTGATACATTTTGGGCGAAGGTATCGATCGCTATTTTCTCCGTAAAAATAGCATCCTGAGAATCAATTTTTTGTCCTCCGATATAGAGGTCAACACTCTTAACTATTTGAGTCCAATCGTGTGAATACACAGCCTCACCGTTCTGGGAGATCGTAAAATATACATAACCCAATAAATCACCTGCTCGGTCAAATTGTACTGTCGAGAGTGAGTCGTTCGTCACGGCACCTTGGATGTGTAATTTTGAAATAGATTGAGAAAAATTAGAATGTCGCTTGAACGTTGAGGAAAAAAAGCTTATTTCTGGTTCACCGATAATGTGTTCGTCTTGCGCACCGACTGCGATCAGTTGAACAACACCAGATGACATTTATATAGGGTAATTTTATAATTTTATCTAATTATAACATTACAGATTTATAAATTTTTGAATTAATTTGAAAAGGGTAAATTCTTCTTTTTACATGCGAACCTAAATATGAAAACATTTTCACCACCACCGTTCGTGATGGCAGTACCGTCTTGCTTCAAAAGAGATATGTCTAATCGATCCAATTTTCGTATCGGAGTCGCGTATTCACGTTCAATGTCATAGCTATCTCTAAAAGTAATCGGATTCGACCCATTTTGAATGAGGGATCCGAACGACTTGTTTATCATCGACATTGAACCTTGTCCATTGAAGGTACTCGTGGCGCGCTGCGAATAATTCGAGTCGAGTTGATCGATCGATACATGACACACATTCGTACCAGATGTATCGATTCGCGCGGCTAACAATTTAGCTTGGACGACGTTCTCGAGCGTACTCGCGAGATACACGGAAAATTTATTTTTACTTGATTGTCCGATTGTATCAACCGCGACAGTGTGATATTCATACTCAAAATCGGGTAAAGTCGCTCCGGCTTTACTCATATTACTATATGATTAGATTAAATTAAAGACCCACCGATCCCACCGACAATCTGGGCGTCAGCGGAATCAGACACGACCTTTTGATCACCGCATACACCACCTGGGGTTTTGTTAGAGCTGTAGTAGCCAGAGCCTGGATTGCCTGGCGCGCACTTCAAAGAATTTTCCAATTCGAAGATGGATTTTTCGGACACTGGGCGAGTCTCGAGTGGTCGTGGCCTGTACTTACTAGTCTTTTCAGCTGTAGTCTTGAACGACATCAAGATACACAAAAGTACAAATAAGATGACAATCGATTTGAGAGTGTTTCGGTTGGTGGTATTCAACATGTTTTATAATAATATAACATATTTTTTAAGTGCGTTAAAGA
>Ga0209404_10001503_pt1 | contig 15566 bp, 18 predicted proteins | sample TroAtlMetagenome_2_FD_187447 | JGI IMG/M metagenome (GOLD analysis project Ga0209404, IMG submission 187447) | Marine eukaryotic phytoplankton communities from Atlantic Ocean - Tropical Atlantic ANT8 Metagenome (SPAdes) (version 2) | ecosystem: Environmental > Aquatic > Marine > Oceanic...
TTTTCTTTGTGTGATTTAAAATAAAGAGTAATATTCTCTTTATCTAAATTGTCGTTCCATCTTAATATACTAGAATTTAAATCTGTATATCTATGAGGAACATGTTCTGTTTCTTTCTTTTGTGTTTCTAAATCATGCCAATGTGTTTGGCCAAAACATAGACAGTCTTCAGGATCAAAGTTTACTATATCATCTATGTTCTTTTGAATAATAATATCTAAGTCAAAGAATAAGTTCTCACCTTTTTGTCTTACAACATTATCATCAAACAAGTACATCTTATTCCACCACTTCTCTAACTTATTATCTTTAGGAAATGGAATTATATTAACATCAGGATTAATTCCTTTTGCGTTTTCTGTTAAACAGTAAAATGTAAAGCTTTGAGATATAGATTCCAGACAGGATTCGTATATCTTGTTCACATGATTGGCAGAATATTTACTGCCCCATTTTACTGTATAAATGTTCATTGCCAATGCTTTAATAACTCCGGATCTACTAGTTCGTTCTGTTTTACTTTGCCTCTATCTGGTGTTGGTTGTGGTAGTAGATCAATATTAAATACACAGAGGATAGGTGTTTCCCTATATATCTCTGTGGTTAAATCATCATCTTGCCAACTACGGCCTCGGTTATACGAGTACGCATAGTCTGAAGGAAAGTGATCCCATAATTTTTTACCCCAATCACCCCATCGCCATGAGTGATAGTTATCTGTTCCGTCTGTATATGTGAACCAAATCTTTTCTTGATTCTCTAATACATCATGCCATATACATTCTGCTTGATCGTCGGACCAAACTTGACAACTGCCATTAGTATATGCTCCATGAGATAATTTAAATCTCCGCGTCTTCATTGGGCGCGGGTCTTGCCACCAGCTTTTTAACTTAGTTGGTCTTTCCATATTATAGGTCAATAAAGGCTCTATGTCATTTTGTATAATAACATCTAAATCAAAAAATACGAAACGACCTGTGGGTTTATCTTCAGCAAAGTTATGCGTATTGAATACCATTGTCTTAGGCCTATCCCAACATCTTGCCATACCATATTTAAAGTCGTCCTTTTGGAACCAATACTTAGGATGTATGTTAGGAATGTCTGGAAAAGGTATGACTTTTATATCATCATCAAAACCTTCAGCGTTATCTGTATAACAATAGAAATGGAAATCATGTTTCGGATTACAATTTCTCTTTGACATATTTTTTAATTTGTTCACAAAATGAGGACCATATCTATCGCCCCATTTTGAACATACTATATTAACTCTCATAATTCTTTGCCTTTATAATCTCCTGCTAGTGGAAAAATTTTAGTTATTACATCTGCTATAACATGTGCAATTTCCATGTGTTCTTTTTGTGTACCATTAGCGCCACGAAGTTCAATGTAATGAATCCAACTTCTTAATGTACCATTAACATACATACGACTTAATGTATTACCTTCAGGAAGTACAGCCCTTGCTTGTTCTTTGGCAATGCCGTTTTCTATTGCCCAACAATAAGCTTGCCTAGAGTATCTAATAATATCCTTTTGAATGTCGTCCCATTCCTTGGCCAGTTTAAATCCTTCAAAGTCAGCATCTAATTCAATACTATTTTGTCTATTGTCAGGATCTTGCAGTCTTGCTTCTCTTGTTACAAAGTCTAAATCCTTTGTAGGGTCTGCATACCTTTGACTAAATTCCTGAAAGCTAAAACTTCTATGTCTAAGAATTTGCCTACCAATATCTCTAGTAGTTTCTATTTCTAAACATACACTAACCATTTCTAATGGCGACCAGTGTTTATTCTTCATTAAATATTTAATAAGTTTATCGCTAGTAACTGTATTGTTTTGATTGTCTGGGTTACTAACCCTTGCACAATAGGCAACAAGTTCTGTTGCGCTTGTGGACATCAATAGTTCTTTACCATCACATTGACTGTAACTGATTAACTTAACCTGCATATGACATAGTCCTTACCGTATTGTAGTTTATTTTTAGCAAGCTCATCTGTAACTTGCATTGTTTTAAAATCAAAGTCTGTAATATCTGATTTTATAATGAGTACAGCAAACTCAGACTCTTTAACTATTGGTACATAGTTATCATAGTCTTCGAATGTGCCTTCTAGTATTACTGATTTTTTGTTTGTTACCTTTAACATACTCCACCTTGTTCATTGTGTATTATTTCTGGATTTAACTTTAATAGGTTATTAAAGTATCCTTTATAGAAGTCATTTGTAAAAATTTCTTCCAGTGTGTGTTCATTTATATTATTCTTATCCCAACTATACAACAATTCTGTCTTGTGTTCAGGAGAATTATTTGCAGTAGTTAAATTAAGAGCCACATGCTTACAGGGAAACACATTACCTGTTGCGTTTAAATAAAATGAATTATTAACTTTACCTTCGCACTTAACATGTGGTGAAAATTTTATTGTTCTCTCTTTATATATGTCGTCTTTTTTTCGTGTCTGTAGAGTCTCTAGTTCTATAAGTTTATAGTCTGGCATCTCTTGTTTTATGTTTTTCTTTATGGGTTCTTTTGTTTCAGGGACTTGGTTGTCATATATAAAACCATAAAAATTATATTGCTTTGATATCTTCTTAGCTTTTTGTATGTCTGAATCTATTTGATTTGTATGTACATAATTCCAAAACACTCTACACCCAGATTCTATTAATGCTTCTGCATTTTGTAATATTTTTCTATCTGGATTACTTGTATTAATATTAAATGTAATATTGCCTGCTTCTAAAAACATTAAACCTAAGTTCCGCCACCAAATAGTTTCATTGTGTTTGCCATTTGTAGTTATATCACAACCACCTATGCCCCACCTAGACATAAAGAAGTGGGCAATATCAAATAGTTCAGGGTTTAATGTAGGATCTGTATTCGTACCTTTAAAATGTATTCTTTTTATTTTAGATTTTTCTATATAGTCTTTTGTAAATGTATCTTCTATTTGTTCTAATGTTAAATAATCTTCACCGTCTATTGGATTTATTTCTATCCTCTCAGGTAGCCATGGATATAAGTCTGTTTCTTTATTGTACATTATATCTAATTGTTCTTCAGTAAAATCCTCATACCAAAAAGGCAATGCAACTATATTTCCATCTGTCTTTTCTGGGTATGTTGCTGTACTATCTTGTAGGAAAGGTAAAGTACCTTCCTCTATTAAAAACTTCTCACTAAAAATATCATATTCATATAATAGATTGTCTTCAGATTCGTCCCATTCTTCTAATATATTTTCTACTTTATCGTTTCGGAAAATAAAGTATGCTAGGTTACCGTCCTGAAGTCTAATCTTCTTGTTGGCCTTATAAGTCTCTATGTCCTCTATGTTGTTAATAATAGTGTTAGGTGTAATAAACAATGAAGTGCTATTAGGTTTTGTATGTTGCATGATATCTATTTCTAACCAATCAACACCATACTTAGGAACATGAAAGTTAATACAATCTATATAGCCTTCTTTCTTTTTAGTTTCTTTTAGTAGTTTTTCTTCTTCTTTATTGATAAAGACATAGAAGTCAAAAGGCCTTTCTATCAGTTTTTTGCACTGCGTATAAAAAGCATTTATTTGGTTTTGACTATAATTATTATCTAGCTGATTTGCTATAATTGTTACCATGCCATATTCTCAAAAGTGTCTCATTTTCTAATTCATCAATCTTAATTTGTTTCTTCGATTTGGGTGGTGGGTTTGAATCCACATTGAACAAACAAAACTTAGGTTCTTCTCTATATTTATATGCCTCTAAATCATCAGGCCATTGCATACCTCGGTTATAACTATACACCCACGCGTGTGGTATGTTATTCCAAAACTCTCTTTGTCTCCAGAAGTGATAGTTATCAGTACCTTTAAAAAATGTTCTAAATATCTGTTGATCTTCGTCCATCGCCTCCCAGAATATATGTTCACATTGTTCTCTATTCCAACACATTACACTAGAGTTATATAATGATCCTCTAATTTCTATAAATCTTCTTTCGTGTATTCTTTTAGGATTGTCCCAAGTTACATCTATTATCCTAGGCTTTAAGGCCAATTCATTTAAGTCTGTTATATCACTCTGTATAATAACATCTAAATCTAAGTAACACCATTTACCTTCATAACCTAAAAAGTTATGTGAGTTGAATACTAGAAATTTAGATCTATCCCAACAATAGTTTTCTTTACCAAACCAATATTTAGGATGTAAAGGATCTATGTCAGGTATATCTCTAGTATCACAATTTAATCCTTTAGGGTCATCGGTAAAACAGGTAAATGTAAAGTCGTCGTGATAGTGTTCCTGTACCATACGATACAGATTGTTTACATAGTGTGGTTCGTATTTAGTGCCCCACTTGATGCATACAAAGTTCATCATATTCTTTCTCAATCTCCGGGTTTTTATCTAAGCCATTTAATAAGCATATTGTATATTCAGGCCTATACTTTCTTCCTGTTGTTCTAAAAGCATATACTTCTTCATTAGGTAAATGTTCAAATGTAAATCCTTCATGATATAAAAATGTATCATCACCATATGGATATTGAACATCATACATCTCAGGATATTCGTTATAATGTTCCCATATATGCGTTGCATCTTTCCACAACATAATACTAGAATTATAATTACTTAATGGACCTACAAAGTCTGGTTGCCATGGAAAGTCGTGTATGCTTATTTGTTTATTACCTTTGTCTTTCCACCATGTATATACTATAACAGGATTATCAATACAATAATCAAACAAATGATCTATTGGTTTTTGTATTCTTATATCTAAATCTAAGTACAGAATAGTACCCATGTCTTTCAGTTGGAATAGTTTTAACTTTTCCATATTACCGTTTGGTTCATGTTCCATATACAAAATACCTATATCAGGGTGTAGGCCCTTAGGGTCATCAGTTACACATACATAATTATATTTGCCTTCTGTATGCTCGTATATAGAATTAACAGCATCTGCGCTGTATTTATCACCGTATTTTAATGTTAAAATAGTTTTCATTGTAATCACTTTTATTTATAAATAAGACTATACACGATATTTATAGAGAAAATAACTAATGGCAACGATTTCAAATGTAGTAATAGATCAAGGCACAACCTTTTCATTAGATGTAAATCTTACAAATGATGATAATTCTGCCAAAAATCTAGCTGATTATACAGTTACATCACAGATGAGAAAGTCTTATGATGCAACAACTGCTACAGATTTTACTACTGCGAAGGTAGACGCCACGGGTAAGATAACTATATCGTTAACTGCAGCACAAACAGCAACAGTTAAAGCAGGCAGATATGTTTACGACATTGAGATAGCATCCAGTGCGGAAACATTAAGAGTTTTAGAGGGAATAGCAACAGTAACACCAAATGTTACAAGAGCATAGGAGAATTAGATGGCAGTAACTACAAATGCTACACAAAATCCAATATCGGTATCCGTATCGACTGGTAGTACTAGGGTAGTCACAACTTCAACAACTCAATCTCAGGTGGCGACGTCCACAACCATTGATAATTTAACTGGTATTGATACTAGTTCAAAGCAAAATGGATACACTCTAGTTTATGATGGTTCAAGCGGTAATTGGGAGGCAGCACCAGCATCGTCTGTTGCAGCTTCTATTACAGCTATTGACGGTGGGACATTTTAATATTAAATAAAGCTTTATATAATATAATAAAAGACATTTAACTAGGAGAAAATAAATGGCAACTACAATTCAAATTAAAAGAAGTACTGGCAGCTCAGCTCCAGCAACTTCCGACTTAGTTGAAGGCGAATTGGCTTATGCTGAAGATAGATCCAACTCCGGCGCTAGTGCAAAACTCTACATTTCATCTATTGATTCAGGTGGTAACGAAGTTATTCAGGAATTAGGTGGAAAGTATTACACAGATCTTATTGACAACGCAACGAATGCTGCTACAGCATCTACACTTGTTAAAAGAGATGCTAGTGGACACTTTAACGGAGCTACTATTACTGGTAGCACATTAACAGACGGTACTCTAAGTGCTGCTTCTGGTGCTATAACAGGAGCTACAAACATTACAGCTTCTGGAACAGTACAATGGGGTTCTCTTTCTGATGGCACCATTACAGCAACAGCTTTTGTTGACGAAGATAACATGGCATCTGATAGTGCTACACTTATCCCAACTCAACAATCAGTTAAAGCTTATGTAGACGCACAAGTAACAGCTAGCGATTTAGACGCAGCTGGTGATTCCGGTTCAATAGATATAGATCTAGATTCAGAATCATTAACAGTAGCAGGTGGCACAGGTATTACAACTGCAGCATCTGGAACTACTATTACAGCTACTCTAGACAATACAGCGGTTACAGCAGGAGCTTATGGTTCCGGCTCAGCAATTCCTGTATTAACTATCGACGCACAAGGTCGTATTACAGCAGCATCAACAGCTTCAACAAGCTCTACTCTAACTATAGCAGCCGACAGTGGCTCTAATGATACAGTTACAGTAGGAACAGACACATTGACTTTTGAAGGAACAGCAAACGAAATTGTTACAACTGTTTCCGACAATAAGATCAATATAGCGTTACCAGATAATGTAACTATTGGCGGAAACGCTACAGTTTCAGGTAACCTAACAGTATCAGGAACAACAACAACTGTTGATTCCACAACATTATCCGTAGCAGATCCATTGATCTCACTTGCTACAGGCAATAATTCTTCCGACGTCGTTGACTTAGGTATATATGGTCTGTATGATACAAGTGGTTCACAGGACTTATACGGTGGTTTATTTAGAGACGCTAATGACTCTGGTAAATGGAAAATATTTAAAGACTTACAAGCAGCACCAACCACAACTGTTAATACAAGTGGAACAGGTTATGCAGTTGGTACTTTAGTAGCAAACCTAGAATCATCTTCAGCAACTATAACAGGCGGTACTATTACTGGTATCACAGACTTAGTAGTAGCAGATGGTGGTACAGGTGTTAGTACATTTACAAGTAAAGGTATTCTTTACGGTAATGGAACAGGCGTTTTACAAGTAACAGCAGCAGGCTCTGACGGCCAGGTCCTACAAGCAGGATCAGGTGGTACACCAGAGTTTGGCTCAATTGACGGTGGAACATATTAATAATACTTAAGGATTTTTGAAATGGATGAACAACTACTTAATGAATACATAAACAACTTGGCAAGTCAAGTTAATACCTTGACCCAAGAGAATATATTACTAAAAACTAGATTAAGTCTTTTAGAGAGAAGGGAACAAGAGAGGTTAAAGAGCGAAGAGAAAGAGGAAGTGAAAACGAACCCGGCACCGGAGAGTACATACTCTACACCGCCGGCTAATCCACATTCCGATTATACAACAGCTCCAATAACTGAAGAGCCTGAAGAGAAGGTAGAAGAGAAAAAACCTAATATACCTCCTTTAGTTAAGGCTCCTAAACCGAAAGGTTGGAACAGAAAGGTAGACGGTCCAAGACCTCTTATCCCTAATCCTAAATTGGCAAAAAAGGAATAATAAATGGCAACTGTAATAAAGTTAAAGAAATCAGAAACTGCAAGCGACGCACCTACTACTAGCGATTTAGTAGCAGGCGAGGTAGCAATTAACACAGCAGATCAAAAACTATATGTTAGAGATAGTAACAGTTCTATTGTTACCGTAGCTAACTATGTAGAAGCAGATCAAAGCTTGGTTTTTCCTACTGGTGATTACGGATCAGTAGCAAGTGCATTAAGTACAGATGCTTTTGGAGAATATTTAGATCAAATATATGATATGAATTCTGCAATTAAATATCGTTTGGCCACAGAAGACTTAGGAGCTATGTCATAAAACTTAGGAGACAATAGATGGCAGTTACAGTACAATTTAGGAGAGGCACAGCAGCACAGAACAATGCGTTTACCGGTTCAATAGGTGAAATTTCTATAAATACTACGAACAGTTCTATCAGGGTCCACGACGGAAGCACAGCAGGTGGTAAAGAGCTAATGTTAGCAGATGCTACCAACATATCAGGAAACATCGCAGGTACAAGTATATCTGGCGGTAATATTGACGGCGGAACATATTAATTAGGAGACAATAATGCCAACACAAGTACAATTTAGAAGAGGGACGACGACACAGAACGAATCCTTCACTGGTGCGGTAGGTGAACTTTCCGTAGATACTACGCTAGATACAGTTCGAGTACATGATGGTTCAACAGCAGGCGGTATAAGACTAGCCAAATATTCTGAAATACAAGCAGGGGATATAACAGCAGTCGTAGCAGGCACAGGACTTTCAGGGGGAGCTACTAGCGGAAGTGCTACAGTAAACTTATCACACTTAGGCTTAGAAAGCCTTTCAGATCCAAACGACGACCAGATAATTTTCTGGGATGATTCAGCGGGCGCAACAGCATTTTTAGATCTTGGCACAGGGTTATCCATATCAGGTACAACTGTATCTGTAGGAACACTTAACCAAGACACAACAGGTAACGCAGGAACATTTACAGTATCTGCAAACGATAGCACAGACGAAACAGTTTATCCAGTCTTTGTAGACGGAGCAACAGGAAGCCAAGGAGCAGAATCAGATACAGGATTAACATATAATCCTTCAAGTGGTCTTTTAACTACTACACTATTAGCAGGAACATTAAATACAGCAGCACAAACTAATATAACAAGTGTTGGAACATTAACAGCACTTACTGTAGACAATGTTGTAATAGATGGTGCAGTAATTGGACACACAGGCGATACAGATTTAATTACACTATCAAGCGGTGTAGTTACAGTAGCAGGTGAAGTTGATGCCACATCATTAGATGTTAGTGGCGATGCAGATATAGACGGAACATTAGAAGCAGATGCCATTACAGTAGGCGGTTCAACATTAGAATCAGTAGTAGAAGGTTACTTTAGTGCTACTGATGCAGGTGGAGACGGTTCATTTAGTTATAGTAATGGTGTTTATACATACACAGGTCCAAGTGCAGCAGAAGTTAGAGCACATATAACTGCTGGAACTGGTGTTGCAATCAGTTCAGGCCAAGTTAGTATTGGACAAGCAGTAGCAACATCAAGTGATGTTACATTTGCAGATGTAGCAGCAACAGGTAATGTAACTATTACAGGTAACCTAGATGTAAACGGAACGACTACAACTTTAGACACTACAAACTCAACTATTGCAGATAGACTTATTGAGTTAGGTAATGGTACAACAGGAACACCAGCAAATGACATGGGTATTGTCCTTGAAAGAGGTTCTTCAGACAATGTTCTTATTGGTTGGGACGAAAGTACAGATAATGTCGTAGTAGGAACAGGTTCATTTACAGGAGCATCTACAGGAGACTTAACATATACAGCAGCAAACTTCACAGCAGGCGTAGGAACATTTAGTTCATTAGACATATCAGGTAATGCAGATGTTGATGGAACAATGGAAGCTGATGCTTATACAGTCGACGGCACAGCATTAAACGAATACATAGCAGACACAGTTGGCGCAATGGTAAGTAGTAATACTGAAAGCGGTATCACAGTAGCTTATGAAGATGGCGACAATACTTTAGACTTTACAGTAGGAACACTTAACCAAGATACAACAGGTAACGCAGCAACAGCAGATGTAGCAACTTTAGCAACAAGCATAACAGCAAGTGCTAATAATACTACAGACGAAACTGTATATTTAACCTTTGTAGATGGTGCTACAGGTACACAAGGGATAGAAACAGATACAGGATTAACATACAATCCAAGTTCTGGAGCATTAAGTGTAGAGAACGCAGACGCTGGTTCATCAGCAGGTCCTGTATTAACATTATATAGAAACAGCGCTTCACCAGCAGACGCAGATTACTTAGGACAAATTAAGTTTAGTGGCGAAGATGATGGTGGTGCAACAACTGTTTACTCTAAAATTACAGGTAAAGCAGGTGATGTAACAGACGGAACAGAAGATGGTATCATAGAGTTTGCAGCACAAAAAGCAGGCACATCAACTATACTAGCTAGACTTACATCAACAAAATTAGCGCTATTAAACAGCACATATTTAGAAGGTAATGTTACAGGTAACTTGACAGGTAATGCAGATACAGCTACAGCACTTGCAACAGCAAGAACTTTATCGTTTACAGGAGATGTAACAGGTACAGGAGACTTTGACGGTTCAGGTAACTTGGCAACAGCATTAACTATAGCAGCTAATAGTGTTGCTTTAGGCACAGACACTACAGGAAATTATATGGCACAGGTTTCAGGTGGAGATGGTATTACAATCTCACATACACAAGGAGAAGGTTCTACAGCAACAATTACTGGAACGGCTATATATAATGCGAGTGGAACAAAACTTAACTAGGGGTAACAATGGCTTTAGCAAGTAGAACAGATTTACAGGATTATTGTTTAAGACGATTAGGCCATCCTGTAATAGAAATTAATGTCGATGAAGGCCAACTATCAGATCGTATGGATGACGCATTACAGTTCTTCCAAGAGTATCACTTTGACGGTGTAGAAAAAACTTTCGTAAAACATCAGATAACTGGTTCTTCATTAAAGTTAACTGCTAACCTAGGTGGTAATTTTACTAAAGGTGAAGATTTAACTGGTGGAACATCTGGAGCTATAGCAAAATTTGATAGCACAGATTCTACTGCACAATTTTTATATGTAGAAGAAATAAAATCAGGAACATTCCAAGCATCTGAGACAATAACAGGAAGTGAATCTGGAGCTACAGCTACATTACATTCAGCCAACCACTATACAGAAGGCGATATTGAAAAAGGATATCTTCCTATTAGTAATAATATAATAGGTATAACTAGGGTCTTTAATTTTGGTGGAGCAGCTACAAACAATACAAAAGACGGCCAACTGTTTGATTTAATGTATCAGTTTAGAATGAATGATCTATATAATTTAATGGGAGCAGACATGATATATTATTCAGTCGTACAATCTCATTTAACAACATTAGAAAAACTATTAGTAGGCGAAAGACAAATTCGTTGGAATAGGAAAACAGATAGACTCTATATAGATACAGATTGGGATAAAACATATAATATAGGCGACTGGGTTATAGCTGAAGGTTATGCAATTTTAGATCCAGCGACATATACAGAAGTTTATGATGATATGTTCTTAAAGAAATATACAACAGCACTATTTAAAAAACAATGGGGCGATAACCTTAAGAAGTTTGCAGGGATACAAATGCCAGGTGGTGTAACTTTAAACGGAGAAACTATTTACAACGAAGCGGTGCAAGAGATACAAGCAATTGAACAGGAGATGCAACTTAAATATGAACTGCCTCCTCAATTTATGATAGGATAATACTATGCCAACGAATAATTATTTTCAGAATGGCGGTGGTATAGGAGAAACAAGCGAGCAACGCTTAATCGAAGACCTAATTATCGAAAGCCTAAAAATATACGGCCACGATACATACTACTTACCAAGAACAATAGTTAACAAAGATACAATCTTTGACGAGGATCAATTGTCAAGATTTACGCAAGCGTATCCTCTAGAAATGTATTTAGAAAATGTACAAGGGTTTGAAGGACAGGGAGATATATTTACAAGGTTTGGATTAGAAGTTAGAGATCAAGCAACTTTCGTTTTAGCAAAAAAACGATGGGAAGACATGACAATAAGGCAAGGAGGATCTTTTACTCAAGGCATAAACAGACCTTCCGAAGGCGACTTAGTATATTTTTCTAAAACAAAATCATTATTTGAAATTAAATATGTAGATTTTCAAAATCCATTTTATCAAGCCAACCAGATATATGTATATAGATTAACTTGTGAACTATTTGAATATAGTTCAGAGGATCTGGATACAGGTATTGCAGAGATAGATGCTATAGAAACAAAATACTCTCAGGACATGCTAGAGTTTCAGTTTCAGAAAGAAGATGGTGGATTATTTTTAAACGAAACAAGTGGAAGTATAATTACAGAGGCATATTCAACAAAAGTATCTGAGCCAATAGATAACGCAGACTTTGATAACTTGGTAACTTTAGAAGGTATATTAGACTTTAGTGAATCTAATCCATTTGGTGAGATAGGAGGCTATTCATAATGTTTAAAGATAAATCATTTTATCACAGTCATATAAGAAAAGGTGTTATAGCATTTGGAACTATATTCAATGATATAAACATTGAAAGAAAGAATTCATCTGGTGCAGTAGCACAAACGCTTAGAGTACCTTTAGCGTATTCTACAAAACAAAAATTTATGACAAGGATTGCTAGAGTATCAGACTCATCTACAAGAGGTGAAGTAGCACTTACATTGCCTAGAATGGGATTTGAAATAGACGGATTAGATTACGATCCAGCTAGAAAAATAGCACCTATAAACAGAACAAAAGTAGTAGGGACAGGAGATGATACGAATACAGTAAGATCTGTATTTGCTGCCGCGCCATGGAACATGAATTTGGCCTTATATATATTTGCGAAGAATCAAAACGATGGATTAGCAATAATAGAACAAATACTTCCTTACTTTAATCCAGACTTTAATGTAACAATAAACGATCTTCCTGAAGCGGGGATCAAAAGAGATATAAAAATAACTTTAGATAATGTTGGTTATGAAGATGAATACGAAGGCGAGTTTGCTAGTAGGTTAAGTGTAGTATGGACATTAAGATTTACAATGAGACTTAACTTTTACAGCCATGTGGGTAATGTTGATGTTATTAAACAGGCAGTCGTAGACGCTTATAACGATCCAACATTATCTTTAAGCAAATCAGGGCTAAGTAGAACTAGGGTCAAAGCAACAGTAGATCCACAAACAGCTACACCAGCCGATGCGTATTCATTCTTGGAGGAATTTGATGACAACTTCGAATAAAAATAGTGGCTTTGAAGAATTAGATAAGAGTTTTAACACAAAAGAAATAACAAAAGCTTTAGAAACTAATCTTAAGAAAGTCGAAGAAGAAAGACAACTACCAGCAGTAGACATGTCTGAAGAGCAAAAAGAAGCTCTACACGCAAAACAGCAAGAAGAAGATTTACAATATGCTAGGTCTATTTTAAAACAGGCAGAGGCATACAATGCTGAGGCCATTGAGGGTATATTACATATAGCAAGAAACTCAGATCAACCTCGTGCTTATGAAGTAGCAGGTGGACTAATTAAAAACTTACAAGACACTGCTAAAGACATGCTAGAAATACAAGAAAAGCATAAGAGGGTAGTAGACGATGGCACAAAAGGTAAAAACATTAAAACACAGAACAACATGTTCGTAGGTAGTACAAAGGATTTATTACAAGCATTAAAAGGCGAACAAGCTAAGACAGTAATAGAAGGCAAAGTAGAAAAAGATAATGGCAAGACCTGAACAAGTTTCATATCATGGCAATCCAAACCTTAAACCGTTATCGTATCAGCATGATTTCACTAAAGAAGAAATATCAGAGTATGTTAAATGCCAAAATGACGCCAAGTATTTTATAGAAAACTATGTAAAAATAATTACTTTGGATAAAGGATTACAACCATTTAAATTATTTGATTGCCAAAAAACGAAAGTAGATCTTATAATGGATAACAGAAAAGTTATCTTAATGGAAGGACGACAACAAGGTAAAACAGTAACAGCAGCTGCATGTATATTACATTATACAATCTTTTCAGAAGATAAAACAGTAGCTATCATGGCCAACAAGGCCTCAGCAGCAAGAGAAGTATTAAACAGATACCAAATAATGTATGAGAACTTACCTTTGTGGATGCAACAAGGTGTTAGAGTATGGAATAAGGGTGATGTAGAATTAGAAAACAATAGTAAAGTATTATCAGCAGCTACAACAGCATCCGCCATTCGTGGTAAATCAGTTAACTGGTTGTATATTGATGAGGCAGCAATTATACCTAATAACATAGCAGACGAGTTTTTTACTTCTGTTTATCCTACAATCTCAGCTGGTGAGACAACAAAAATTCTACTTACATCTACACCACTAGGCTACAATCACTTCTGGAAGTTCTGGAATGAGGCAGAGAAAAAACAAAATGGTTTTGAACACATGTTCATACCTTACTATGAGATACCAGGAAGAGATGAGAAGTGGTTAGAAGAACAAAAAGGCCTCTTAGGAGAGGTTAAATTTAACCAAGAGGTTTTATGTGAATTTTTAGGGTCCACAAATACTTTAATTAATTCTGCCACAATTGGTAGACTAAGTACAAAAGAACCAGAGTTTCATAATGCAGGACTAGATATATATGAGTCGCCACAAGAAGATCATTACTACGCAATGGCTTGTGATACTTCTAGAGGTATAGGTGGAGATTACTCTGCCTTTGTAGTGGTAGATATAACTGAAATGCCTTATAAAGTAGTGGCAAAATACAGAGACAATTCAATTGCGCCTATGTTATTCCCTGATGTAATAGGAAAAGTAGGAAAGGACTATAATAATGCTTTTATATTAGTAGAAGTAAATGATATAGGACAACAAGTAGTAGAAATACTACATCAAGAAGTAGAATATGAGAATATTCTTAGCACAGTTACAGAACAGAACAGACAATATGTAAGCCCTGGCTTTGGTAAAGCAACTAAGTTAGGAGTTACAACTTCTAAAGCAGTTAAAAGACAAGGGTGTTTTACATTTAAGTCTTTACTAGAAGAACAAAAACTATTGATATTTGATGAGCATATAATACATGAAATATCAACATTTATTGAAAAAGGAAACACATACCAGGCTGATGAAGGGTATCACGATGATTTAGTTATGTGTATGGTACTATTTGGGTGGCTATCAAGTCAAAACTTTTTTAAAGACATGACAGATGTTAATACTAGAGAAGGTTTATATGGCCAGCAAATGGGAGAAATAGAATCAAACCTTACACCATTTATTAGAGTAGACGGACAGGAACCAGAAGTAGAAGTTATAGGAAATGATGTTTGGTTATTAGAAGACGAGTATAGCCCAAGTAATTTACAGAAAAAACTGAAGGAATTGATTAACAGGTAATTGTATTTACATAAAATATCGTGTATTTACAAAATTGAATGTTAAAATATTGTCGTGTATAAATAGTAGGATGATAATTAATTAAACTTGTGTCATTCATAAGATAATAATATAAACCGAGGAGAAAAACATGGCATTTCAGCTATCACCAGGTGTTCTTGTTAAGGAAACAGATCTTACTTCTGTAATCCCAGCAGTAGCTACTTCTATAGGAGCTTTTGTTGGTAATTTCAGATGGGGACCTGCAGGCGAGATCACAACAATTAGTACAGAAAACGAACTTGCAGACAAGTTCGCGCAGCCGGATGATAATACTGCTACAGACTTTTTAACAGCAGCATCATTCTTGGCTTATGCAAGCAACCTTAAGGTAGTTAGAGCGGTTGATGATACTACAGCAGTTAATGCTGTTGCATCAGGTTCAGCAACACTGATTAAAAACGCACAAGACTACCAAGATAACCATTCAACCGGCGCAGGATCGAATGGTA
>Ga0209404_10001504_pt1 | contig 15563 bp, 16 predicted proteins | sample TroAtlMetagenome_2_FD_187447 | JGI IMG/M metagenome (GOLD analysis project Ga0209404, IMG submission 187447) | Marine eukaryotic phytoplankton communities from Atlantic Ocean - Tropical Atlantic ANT8 Metagenome (SPAdes) (version 2) | ecosystem: Environmental > Aquatic > Marine > Oceanic...
ATCATTAATGTTATTAAGTGTATTATCAGTACTTGATACATTATTATATGGAAAATAAATAGTGTCCCCTAATAGAGTTAAATCATCCTCGTCTGTAGATTGGTTAGTGGCTGAAGATAAAATAGTTGAAGAAGATCTTCCAAATTTGTCTGATAAAACAACACCTATTTGGTAATTTCTATTTTGTTTAACGGTATGCATTGGATATTCTCTGGAAGATGTTTTATACAAGGGAGCGGGTACAAGAGGATCGTCTGCTACAAAATTAGTATATTTTTCAGATACAGCAACATTATAATTTAAAGTGTCGGGAGGGGTATGTTTGTTTTGGAAATTACTATATACGACTCTATTACTTATTATTTCTTGACCAAGCGCTCTAACAGGTACTTTGTCATAAACTCTAGTAATTTCACTTTCGGGTAGAGTTTTATATGGTTTAGTTCCTTGATAGTTATAAGGTATAACTGTATTTGCACCACCTAGTTCAGGATAACCACCTGTTCCATCCCAAGATATAGAATCAACTACTCTAATAGCTAAACCATCAGACTCTTTATATAATATCTCTATTTCATCAATTTTTAATTTACCAAATAATTCATTAGCTGGTATATTATTATTATTCTCATCTAATGGGGTTGGAATTTGTAATATTATATTATTTACTTTATTCTCCATAAAGTCTACCACGGTACTCCTGTATGTAGCTTGTTCATCTGTTGTCATCCCCGTAGGTGAGGTGTTTCCTAAAAAATATCCATCTTGTTGTGGTATAAATGCAGCTTGAGTAAAGGGAGCCATAACAGAGTATTCTCCAGTAGCGTACTTAAATCTATAACTAAATTTTACAAATTTATCTTCTAAAAAATCAGGGTCTCCATTGAACTGAGGATTGTAATTTGGATTTGTTGTATATCCTGGATAATTAGCAGAATAATCAACTGCAGAACCGGGGTTCATTTTACTACTCGCATCTAGCATACTAGTTACATAGTAGTTTGGAGTACTTAAGTCCGTTAGAGTATTTTCGTTAAAATAAAGTTGAGTTCCTGGGGGAAGATCTAGTAATAAATTTACTGGGGTTTCAGCACCAGGAAGTGCTGTTTGACTTATTAATGTTATAGTATTACCATTTGAATAACTGCCGAGAGCAGTGTTAGCAGGTATAGCCCCTACAACATCTGAGGTAACTAAAGATCCTATAAGGGTTTTACCGGTATCTAGTTCTTTAGCTAAACCCAATCTATTAACTGAATCTAGTAACACTACATTTTGACCAGCTTTATTTTTTACACCTGCAGGGTCTGCAACTACAATTGCGGAACCTCCATTTGGAAGAAAAGCATCCTCTCTTTTATAATATAAATTTATAGGTTGAAAGGGAGCATATGTAGCTACAGAAATTTGGTCCTCTGTCGTATAATAACCACTTTCTTTAGTTATATCTACTCTTCTTGGTTGATTTCTATTATCTGTCCAAAATAATATCTTTTCTAATAAATTAACCCCAATTATAGGTTTGTTTTTAGAAAAATTTAAAAAAGCACCACTTAAAAGTTGTGTAGAAATTCCAGTAGAAACGTTATAAACATATACGTAATTATTAGCGGTAGTGGAATAGTTTAATGATTGAGGTGTATATGTGTAGTTGCTTGTATTTACTGTTTCATCATAATCAGTTAGAAAAATATAAATATTTGAACTAACTTCATCAGTATATAATCCTATAGTCTCAAGATCACAGTTACAACCACTTTCCACTTTAAAATCAACTAGTTTAGTATTACCTAAAACATTCTCTAACGCTCCAACGTCGGCACCTTCTGATTTACTTACTTGTATATTAATTCCTTCACGATATTCACCATTTGGTAATAACCTAGCATCTAGGTCTTTATTCATTTTGGATTTAATAAAAGAATTTTTAACTTCCGCCATTTATTTAAAATTTAAGCCATTTAGATTTACCTCTCATGTTCTGAATAAACTCTGTTGATTTAATGTTGGATAATCTTATTTTTGCGTTTCTTAATTTTGCACTTTTTTCTCTTCTTAATCTTTGAACTATATATTCTGGTTGGTTTATTCTACTGGCTAAAATAGCGTGACTTAAGTAAGCATAAACAGCTTCTTCAGCCATTTTAGGAACTTTCATATCTTGATCATATGCTAAACCATCTGATATGTATTCTAAAACTATTAATTTATCTTTTAAATCACTAGAAAAAGACATTTTACCCTCTCTATCATTTATTGTAAACCAACCATTAATCTGAGCTCTTTCAGGTTGCATACCGTAAAGCTGTCCATAACCATATATTCCATATCCATATATACCCCATAAACCGTCACTTATTAGTCTTCCACTTATATCATCACGGATTTCTTGAAGTATTTCTGTGTTTTGAGATTTATATCTTTCCTCGGTAAGAGATGTTCCAGTAAGATTTTTACCATCGTTGTCTTGTGTTGCTATCCCACTTGTATCTTGTATAGGTTTAGCATAAGGGTTAGTTGTTATCATGTTTGGATAAATTGGATGTTTGTAACCAACTTCATCTATCCATGAAACATCTACGTAGTTAACATAGTCCTGTGGTATAGGAACGCTCAAACTTGTAGGAATAGTTAACTCCTGTGATTTCATACTTTTTAAAGTATCATAACTAAATTCTTGTAAAGCTCTTTTAGTATGAAATATTACATCTGTTCGTTTTACACTCGATATAAGTTTACCAGCCCCTACATATGCAACCAAAAAATTGTTTACTAAATCAGATACTTTAATATAAGAATAACTATCATAGTTTTTTTCTACAACCTCTCCAAAAGCATCTTTATTTCCATAATTACCACCTGTTTCACTCAATAATTGAATAACAACGTAAACCCCAGCACTTTGTGCGGGAAGAGTAAAAATATTATTACTTACCGTATATGTTGTTGTATATTCTGTAAATGTACCAGAAGCCCCAGTATTACTAGTATATATTCTAAAATTGTTTTGATTATAAGCCTCAGTAGCTGGATCACTACTTCCAAAAGTTATATCAGTATTAAATGTAGCAATAAATTCAGTTTGTGATGCTGTTGCTATAAATATTTGAGAACCTGCATAATATTGCGAATTTGTTTCGGTGATTAATCCTCCGTTTGGTTGTGACATGTTTTATTAACTTTTTTCATTTTGTTCATTAATAGCAACTTGTTGACTTGCATCTTGTACTATTTGAGGATCCCTTATAATAACTCCAGCATATTTTAAGATCTGTAATATAACATTGGTTTGCTCTGAGTTGTGAAGTTCAAAATTTCTTGATCCTGAGGGAGCAGTAGTAGAGTTGTATTCGGCAGAATTGTTTACATACTGACCTAAAGTACCAACGTCAAAACCCCAAATAGGGCTATTAGGTTTTCTTATATAATCTAATTGTATCTCTCCATCTGTTATAATAGTTGTTGGTTTTACAAAAAGTTTATGATCTTCGTATAAATATACAGGAAAAGTAGTTGAGGGTTTTGTTAACAAAGATTTATCTATGTAATAGAAATCACCACGATCTAATCTTTGTACTTCTGTTTCATTATTGTATAATACAGTACCTAATCTATAGAATTCTACAGAATTACCATAAGCATCAGAAGTTGGTGGTAACCAGTAAGAAAGGTTACCAGATGTGACGTAAGAAGCATCACCAAAAGTTTTAAATATAGCTATTTTTTCATCTAAATTTACTACTCTATCAGCATAATCAGTATTGGTTTGAGGAACACGTATTTGTTGATTCATATCTTCAAAATATTTTTCAAAAATCTCTAACTGTACCTGTGTTCCTAAACTATTAAATTCGGTAGGAGTAATATAACCTCTTTGTTCTTTATTTAATATAAGTAAAACAGTTTGATATACCGTATTTACGTTTATAGCCATGTGTGTTTATTATTATAATAAAGGAGGCCTGAGCCTCCCTTATTAATTTATATTAAGAAAGTTTTTTCTCTATTGATTGAAAGATAGCTAATCCTTCGTCTGTTTTAAAGAACTGTGCCATTGCTGAATATGGATGTTCATCAAATGGAACTGTCATTAGTTTTTTACTGTTAGATGCCCAATGAAAAGTTCTTTGATCAGAACTCAGCTTTATAATACCAGCTTCTGTAGCTTTAATTGCAAAGTTTCTTAATTGTACATTTTCATCATTTGCTAAATCTAAGAATAGTTTTGGATTCTTTTTAGCAAACATCAACAAGTCTCTTTTAATCTCCTTAGAACTCATCTCAGATACCTTAGATCCAACTTCTACTCGTAAGATAGCTTCAGCTTGATCAACATCAATACTCCTTGCCATGTTTAAAGCATCGATCTCTATTTCTAAATCAACTAGTTCATCTTGAGCTTTTACTACTTCATCCAGTTCTCTATATCTTAAATTTTTTAAAGGATGATAGAGGGATAAAACTTTCTGTAAAGCTTGATTTTTTTTATTTACAAACAAAGATCCATCTCTAAAAACTATGTGCCCTAATGTTGCCTCTCCTTTTTGTTCATCTTTAAATGGAGAATTTTGATTAGTTGCGTATCTAATTTCTCTTTGTTCTTGATTTTTTTCGTCGTACCACAATAATGAATGTCTTAATGTGTGTCTAGACGGTATTTTATATGTCAATGGACTATGAGGTCCAGTTAATATGTATGTTCTATCTTTTATTTCCCAACTATCTTTAATAATTGGTTTTGCTTTTTTAGGTGGTTCACTTACCGCTGTGGGTTCTTGTGTTACTACCTCTTCATTTGTTATTTTTTTTGCCATGATATAATATAATTAAATAGTTAAAAGTAAAGTAAGGGCACCTAGTTAAAGATGCCCTGTCTTTACATAAAAATTAAATACCTTTGAATAATACAAAGTTATTTGCAGCTTGAGTTACCAAACATCTTTCTGATAGGAAGTTTACCTCCATAGCATCAAGATTAGAAGTGTAAGCACCTCCAGCTGATCCAGTTAACCAAGACTTCATACGTCTGTCTTCTGTTTGAGAAGCTCTATATCTAACGTGTAAGAATGGTCGTCTAATGTTTGTACCTAAAATTTGGTCATAAACAGTTGAAGTACCAGCAGGAATTAAAACTCCTTCTATAGACTGAGTACCATCAATAGCACCTCGTGTAGAAGCATCATTTAAGTATTTCCAGTCAGTTTTGTAGAAATCATAAGATCCTCTTCTGAAACCACTAAATCCAAGATTTAAAGCCATTTCTTCTGAATTTTCAAATAATCCATAAGCAGTACCACCTTGAGCACCATAAGATACATTAGATAGCATGTTGTCAAAGTCTAGAGCTGTTGCTCTTTGTAAGAATAACATGTTTTCTTCAATAGCACCCTGAGTGTCTAGGTTTTTAAGTATTGCATCAAAATCATCTAAACCAGAAGCTGCTGAAAATCCAACCTCAACGTTACCTCTTGAAGAGATAGCAGCGAAAAGACCTTCAGTACCTTTGAAACCAGAAGCAGCAGCATTGTTTCCAGCAGCCGCTACAGCGATCTCACCTTCAACACATACCATTTCTAGATAATCTTCAAATCTAAGTCGTGTTTCAGACTCAGCTTTTAAATACCATAAATAACCAGTTGTACCATCTTCAGTAGCAACTTCAACCCAACCAATTTGAGCCATATCAGATCCGTTTATTGTATAAACATTTCTTATAATGACTGGTGAGTTATTGTACTGTTGAAAAGCTGGGTTTATAGTTATCTGTGGTTGTACAGTATTATTTAAAGCCAAAGCACCAGCACCCGCATTAGATGTAGATGCACCTTTAACAAATTCTGAACCGTAGACAAAGATTTTTACTGTTGTTCCTAAACCGCTAAGATCTGTGCTTAAATATGGAGCAACAGTTACTACACCCGTACCTGTGTTAGAGGCTGTTACAACACACTTAGCTTCGTTTCCAGCGTCATCTAAAACTACTACGGTTTGTCCAGGAGATATTACATTTCTTGTAACACCTGGAGCTGTTGGAGCAGGTACTGTGACGGTAGAAGGGTTTGCTTGATCGTTAACACATCCATCATATGCGATGTGTAGTCTGTTTTGTTCTGACCAAACTACTTGATCTGAAGTCATTGGTAATTCAGCACCTACCATACGTAAGAAACCAGATAGAGTTCTATTTCCATATCTCTCAATTTCTTGTTCATAGATTTCTGGTAGATATTGCTGAGCAAAATCATTATTACCATCTGTAAAAGATAGGTAATTACTGGCTAATAGCTGCTGATTAGGAGCAGGAACTATTGAACCAAATTGTGGAGTTAAACTTCCCATAATTTATTTATTTATTTTTAATTAAACGTTTTCTTTTTTATTTTCAATTTTGAAGAGTCAAGACCGCTAATTGCTTTTACTTTTAATCCATTAATAAAAAGTTCCCCTGAAGCTGTTTTACGAGGCTCCATAGAAATATTTTTAGATTTAGCTAATTGATCTTTAATAGCATCGGATTTACCTTGCTCATAAAAATGATTAGCTATAGTATCTGCGTTTCGAGCGGAAAATAAAGCTTTATGATAACCTTGCGTGTCTACTACATCACCCTTTTCATTTAAGAACGTCTTAATAAAGGTTGAAATGTCACTTTGCGCTTGGCCAATTGCCGAAGGATCTTTTACTCCGTATCTGAATTTTTTATCTCCTAATTTAAAATCAAAACCTTTGAATTCTTCGTTGAGAAGGTTTTTAGTATCAGTTACAAATCTTTCGTGGCTAACTTTACGGTTTTCCTGGTCTTCGTTGTAGCGATTGAAAAAGTCCATAGCTTTCTTTTGCTTTTGTGTTATGCCGGGTCTCAACTTGATTTCGTCATAATACTTAACTTTAAGATCTTCTAAAAAGTTTTTGGCTTTTGCAATTTCTTCTTTATAAGCGAGTTTTTTCTTTTTTATATCTCGCTCCTCGTCCACCTCTTCGTCATACTTAAAAGTGTCTTCAATTATGAAGTTTACTTCTTCAGCATTCAAATGAGGTTTAGCTTTTTTGTAATACTCATGGATTAATAATTCTTCATTGATATTACTATAATCAGCATTTAATCGTGCATAATCTTCAACGGTTCCACCCGTTTCTTCCATGAATTTTACTAATTTTTCTATGTTTTCAGGTAACTTTTGTGTTTCAGCTTCCTGTAATATTTCTTTTTGTTCCTGTGAGGTAGCGGTAGTTTCATTGCTTCCTGCCACTCTTGCCTCGTCAGTATTATCTTCCTCATCAGTTATTTCTTGTAATGGTGAATCAGATTCTATTTTTTCTTCTTCTTTAATTTCAGAAGTGGGTAAGGGCTTTTCGCTGGATTCTTCTCCTTTAGCGTCCACCTTTTCGCTATCTCCGGTTCGTTCGCCCACATCCACGCTCTTTGTTTCTCCGACTCGAATGGCATCTTTTTCTTCGTTTTTTGGTTTAGATAAATCTACCTTAATCATTCCAGGTATTTTTTCTTCTCCTAGTTGTTTTATTTTTTTTGCTGATTTAATTTTAAAACTACCTTCTTCTTTTACAGGTTCAGGAGCTTGTGTTTCAACAACTTCTTTTACTTCTTCAGCTTTTACAGCTTCTTTTACTTTTTTCGTTTTTGACATAATATAATAACATAAAATTAATAATAAACTTTTATTGTGGATTAAATTGTTCTAATCCAAAACCACTTAAACTATCATTACCTGCGCTTTCAAAGTTTTTTGGTAATAAATCATTTTGACGTTGATTGATCAATTCACTCTCTTGAGTTCCTTGCATTTTTATTCTTTTATCTTTTCTGTTTTCGATTTCCGATTCTTTTTCTTGTTGAACCTGGGATCTCATTTGTTCTAATTGGATATTGTATCGAAACTCTTCAGCCATTAATTGTTTTTTAATTAAAGCTTCTTGTTCCATTCGTTGAATTTCAAATTGAGATTTTGATTGTTCTATTTGAACTTCTGTTTCTGCAAGAGCTTGATTTTTTTGTACTTCTGCCATTGCTGCTTTTTCAGCAGCCTCTGCATTAGCTCTAGATTGAGCTTGAATGTTTTCTAATTGTTCTGCCCTTTCTTTTTCTTGCTTTTCTTTTTGCTTTAACTTAAGCATTTCATTAGCAAGTTTAATATTTTTAATTTCCCTTATATCAATAGCATCTTCTAATCCAATATTGCCAGCTTGTAGTGCTATTTGTATACTTTTTTCTAAAGTGGCCTTTTCTTCTTCATCCGGTTCTAATTCTAAAAATATACCAAAATCATGCATAGATAATTTTCCCATCTCATCTAAAGTAGAAGTATTAAAACCATTTATACTATTAATTAAAGATGCTTTTGTTGTTGGAAATTGAAGCATATCAGATACTCGTAAGCTTATATTCTCACATACTCTTACTGTTAAATACATTAAAGATTGTAAAACGTGTCTAGTTGCGGTATTAGAATTTGCTGCAGCTAACTTCTGTAAACCAACTAAAGCATTTTTATCAGGAGCACTTCCATCTCTTGCTTCATTAAGACCTGTGACATCTCTTATCATTTGTAAATAATATTGATAAGTTTGTATCATGGATTGTATTTTAGACATGCCTGATGAACTTTGCAATTCTTGAACAGGTACTTTTCCTCTATTTAAATCCCCATCTTGAGTTAAAGATCTACCTACAATACTACCGGTTTGAAAATACATGTTTAATGCTTCCGCCGGATTGTAATTAGTACCATTACCTAAATCTACTTCCGCTAATCCATCTACGTCTAAATATACACCATCTGGTACTAATCTGGACAAAACTTGTTGCAGTTTTAAATGAGTTAACTGAATCATATCAGCAAAACCTACAGTTTTACTTACGATAGATTCAATTCGACCTTGATACATTCTAGGAGCACTTAATACATAATTCATATTAACCTTAGTTGTATCTCCATATGGTCTTGTCATGTTTTCACTTAAATTCCACGATAGCAAATTATCGCTCATACCAAGTACTTTGGCTCCGGTATACAATACCTCAATTGATCGAGATATACGTTCGAAATTATCATTAGGTGGAGGATCAAATGTATCAGGTTTTTCTAATGTTTTTTCTAAACCTTGTTCGGTTTGTTTTATTTTAAACACCTGATCTTGATATGTTTTATATTCAAAGTATAAAACTTGTATTTGATCTTGTGCTTCTTGTCCCCACCAAGTATTATTTACGTAAGAATTTCTTCCAGGATATTTTTGTATTTTTTCAAGCTCTTCATCACTTAAATAAGGAAATTGTCTTTTAACCTCTGATAGAGTCATGTTTTTTATCTCTCCAATATAATATATATCTTCAAAATTAGGATCATCAGTATATGAATAGACAATATTGGCTGGATTAACATAATCAATTGTTATCCCTTCAGATAAATTGAAATTCGTTTTTACACAACCTATACCTAAAACAGTCAAATCATAAGCTAACTGTTTTTTTATTTGATCATATTTATTATAATCTAATATATTGTTAATAACCTCTTCTTCTGCTATCTCTACACTTTGTTTAAAGTTTAGTTGTAAATAAAGATCTAATTCTTCTGTAGTGGCAGGTAGTTTATCAGGTTGAGCGGATGCATACAAATTAGCATTAGGTCCTAATTGTGCTTGCAACCCTTCTATCATTGCTTTATTTTCTATATCTCTTATAGCATTTTGAGCAAATTCTGTTTTGTTCTTTATTGCAAAAGGATCTTGAGCAAAGGATTTTATTTCATATCCCTTTTCTGTCATTCCATTAACTACAATATCAACAAATTTTGATAAAATTGGAACTGGCTTCCAGTCTAAATTAAGATAAGATAAATCACCATTTATAGCTAATTCATCTTTATATTTTTGAACGGGCTGTTCTCCTCTTGCGTACAATCTTAATCTATTAAAATTTTGGAAATTATTAATAAATCTGTTTCGACCACTTGAGTTTCTAAACCATTCATACTCAATTGCTTGGGCTACTTTTAAACCATACTCTCTTGACTTTTTCTCTTCTTCAGGTACCACCTGATCGGGAAAAGCACTATTGTTATAGTTAATTTTAACCATTTAGTTTAATATTTTTGAAGTTACCCCTTTGTTATTATATTTTTTAAACTTTAAAGGTAAGGTGTTTATATTTCTTTTTAAAACAGGTGTATATCTGTTTTTGTTGCAAGCCATTATAGCTAAACCTGAGCTAATTGATGCATCATGTTTAGTTCTGTTGTTAATATTAAATCCTGCCCAATCTTCCAATGTCCTTTGAAAGTACATATCACCATATCTTTCTCCATTAAAACCTATAAAGTTTTCAATATAATCTTCTATAGCAGCAGCGTGAGCTTGTTTTATATCTTCACTAGAATTTGGTATTCCTCCAATCTCTCTTTCCGTAACAGATAATTTATTATAAATTTTGTCCGGTCTATTCATAGAATATCCCCTGTAACCTCTTCTTTTTAAATAATATAATAATCTGGGTTTGTTATTTTCAGCAAGAAGTGGCATACCATAAAACACCAACGCCATTAAAACATCTTCAAAAAATATTTCCGCTGTTTGAGGTCTGGCTATGTATTCTAAAAAAAACAAATTAGGAGGAACATCCTCCATAGAAAATTTAGTTAAACCATGAAGTGAAGCTTTAGATCCTCTTCCGTCAACTGTACCCGATATATCATAAGGATCACATCCAAAAGCACCCGTGTGATCATTAGCGGGATATTTAATTCCATTTTTAATTAAATATTTATTTTGTAATTCTAATGGGGGTGTCCAAGAGATGAAAAATCTACCGTTGTTACTTGGAATAAATATAACCCTAGTATCTTTAATCCCACCTTCCCATTGAAAATTACCTTGTGTTATAACATTTGTATTTCTTAAGTCTTCATTATAATCTATTTGTTCATAAAGTCTTGTAAGATTAAATAAAGATTCTTTTGCTTCGTCTCTGAAAGCGTGTTTTTCTGTTCGTGGAAATTGTCTATAAAATTCATTTAAACCATCTTGGTCATGTTTTAAACCTTCAACTTCGTTTTCCCAGTGTGAGATAACGCCAATTTCAATTTGGGATCCGTCAATACCTTTAACTGGTTTTTTCGGAGTGTCGAATACAGGAAACCCATAAGTATCAATGTATCCTTCGTAGTTCCATTCCATAGGTATGAACAGAGAATATAATCCTGAGTTAGTCTGTCCATTACGGTTTCGTCTTGTAACATCTGATGCATCATATAATTTTTTAAAATTATTACCACCTTTATCAAGTGCATTTGATGTAGATCCCATCATACATCTACCTATTATTCTACTACCTAACCTTAGCGTTGTTTTCGTGACTCTCCAGTTATTGAGGATGTTGTCCGGCCTCTCCCATTTACCCGATTCGTCGTGGGCAAGTAACTTGAGTTTCTCCCCGTCGTACGAGTTGTCCCCTGTGTTCTTCCAGTCGATCGTTGTGTCGAGCCCGACGAGTTCCTCGGCACGTTCATTCTGTATAATTTTACGGCGGGTAAGCTTTTCTGCCGGGACCCTATATGCCAATTCAGTTTTTGGCCTATCCATTCCGTCCTGAACGGGTTTAAAGAAAAACGGGTAGTTGACCGAGATCGGAACCACTTTATCTGTAAACATTTTCTTTGCATCTGCACCAGTCTTGGATAAAATCCCATATCTAGAGTCGGCTGATATCGTGGCTTGATGAACAAGCTCCGAGGAGGCCATGAAGCTAAAGCCAGACCGTCTGTTTTTAAGATAACACATTCCATAGGATCTATTGTCCAATTTACACGCTTCCCAAAATATAAAGAATATTCGGTTTGATTCTCTAAATTCTGCTGCACCAACATCGATTTTTGTCCACTGCAAGTACATATAATGAGACCCAGTAATATAACTAGGATTACCCTTATTATAAAACCAAAAGCCATATTTACGTCGTTTAAATTCTTCATCAATATAATCGTACCATTTATCTTTAAAATCAGGAGGATAATTATTCCAATCAAAAACTGTTTTAATTCTACTTAATTCTTTAGGACATTCTTGCTGTTCCCAATATTGTTCCTCCTTCTTTGGTGATCTTTTATATATGTGTTCTTTTAAAGGTAATGCAATTTTTAAACCTTGTATTTCATATATATCCCCTATTTTACCATTTTTACTAATAACAATAACATCATGTTCTTTGTTATATCCTGGTTCCCATTTATTATATCTATTATTTCTAGTTATAACTTTTGGTTTTATATAATCAGGTAGTATTTTATATAAAGTTTGTTTATACATCATCTTGACCTTCCTTCTGCAAATCCTTTAAAGTTTGATTCTTTACTTTCTTTACCAATAGCTTTAATTATATTCTCCTCTTCTTCTATTCTAGTTAAAATTTCAAAAGCATCAAAAATAGCTAACTTCTTTGTTGCCGCAGCATTTTTTAATCTATCCGCAGAAACGTCATCATCTGAATCTACTATTTTTTCCTTAGCAACTTTGATAAGTTCTTCAACTGCTTTTTGCCCAGCTTGGATTATACGCTGTTTGGTTTTGTTTATTTCCATATTTAACTAAGATATCATTTGATTCCATACAATAGAGAATTTCATTATCAATAATAAATTCAAACTCTCTCTGACTTTTAAAACCTACAGCGTCTCCTATATTGATTTTGAGAGTGTCTAACACATTATTACCATATTTTAGTATTCCAGTGTTCTTTACTAATTTCTCTTTCTTAGATTCACTCTTTTCTAATATAGGCTTTACAAAACAATAAGTACCGTGAGTTTTCCAGCCACTACGATAATACATGTAGATCTGTGATGGAGAAGCAAAGTAAAGATCATCTTTGAAATATTTTGTACTATTTACAGATTCACCTTTTAAATTATAATATCTTCTAAATAAATTATGATGGACTATAACCCTATCACCTTTTTTTATGTTACTTTGATAATTTAAAGGGGTACTTACTACTTCTGCTTCTCTATTAACAAACTTATGACTCGAAATACTAGAGTTAACTATAAGTTCATTACCTTCAATATTAATTTTATTTTTATATCTTTCACCTATAGGTTTTATGATAAATTGATATACACTATTCATTAATATTCTAAATCATATTCTACTGATATTGCCATTTGAGAATTAAACTTTTTCCATGGTAATACCTCATCGCCTTTTTTTATAAATATATTATAAGATTGTTCTTCTTCATCATTCAAGATGTGAGAAATAGTATGACCACCATAAACCTGCTGTCCTACAGCATAGTGCATAGCATCATTTTTATAATCAGATCCAATACTGATTTTTCTTATAATATTACTCACTTTCTTCTTTTTTATCTTCTATTGGAGTGTATGTTCCATCTTCAATATTAATATTAATAGAACCATATTCTTTTTCTAACTCCAATTTAAATTCTTCAACATCTTGAACAACACCTGCATATTTATGTAATAGACCGTGTTTTTGAGTTTCAAGAAACCCAACATCTCTTAATAGTTGACTAATTTCTTTTTGTTGATCTTTTAATTTAGATAATTGATCTTTAGATAATTTTTTTGATTTTGACATTTGATTAAATTTAAGTTATGTATTATTTTTAAAACAGCGCTATAATTTCAGTGGCTGTAGTTTCGGTGTCACTTGTTAAATTGTATACTTGTTTTACAGTGACGGGTAAAAAAGTAGAAGCAGCTATGCTTTTTATAACTATTGGTTGTGAATCAGATGATAGTGTTAATTTTATATCACCAGTACCACCAACATATAAAGAAGGCTGTGGTCCATTGAACGTACCACTTGGTCTATCTAAGTCACCACCCGCTAACGTAGCTGTTAATGCTCCGGTTGCGGTTGTTACACCAAAGGCTAAATTTAGTGAATCTGTACTAAATGTTATTGTTTGTGCTGCAACACCAACGTTTGGTCCTTGATTTTGTACAGTAACACTAGACACTGCTCCAGCTCCATCTGTAGCTACTAAAAACGTTGCACCTAAACCAACACCTCTTGGTGTAGCTATAGTGGTTAACGTAGCTGCTCCAGGATATGTACCTCCAGTGGCATATACAATTGCGCTGCTGCTTGCTGGTAAATTAGCTATAGTATTAGTAGATAAATTACTTAATGCAGCTGATTTTAATGTTTTTGATTCTAACAACTCGATTCCACCGGTTGCGAAATCACTTTGATTTTTTTGGTATCCCATTTTTATTTTACTTTATCTTTGATTTTTTCATATGTTCTAAGTCCGCCTAATCCCAACATACCCAATAATACCGTCATTAAGTGTTCCATTTGTAATGGTGGAGGGGCATCAGTGGTTTTAGTGATCCATATAAATAAATCGCGAATAACAAAGTTATATGCTAATGCTACTCCACAAATCCAACCAACAAATGGCCTCCAACCAGCAACAAATAACGTTCGGTGAGAGGCTTCAACCATGTTGATTTTTGTTTGTAATTCTATTAATTTTTCAGGATCTAATTCTTTGCCTTTTATTGCTTCTCTGATTTCCCAAGCTAAGCCTCCAGCAACAGATTTCCTACCATCACCTCCTTTAAGAAGACCTAGTAGTAATTTCCACATTATTTTCCTCCTAAATGTCCACCTTTACCCATTCCTTTTTCATCGTCTGAAATTGGATCATATTTAATTTCAGGATTGCCTCCTAATTTATTCATATGCTTAAGAATTGGGTGTACTTGTCCGACTGATTTGTTTCCTTTTCCCATTTTATTTTTTATTTGCGTCTTGTTCCCATTTAAGAGCTGAACTACCTTCTTTCATTTTTGACCGAAGATATTTTTTTCCTTTATAATAAACATACTTATCATCATAATCTAACACTCCATCTTTGATTTGTTGAATATGAACATCTTCATGTTTTATTACTTGGGCTCTTTGTTTAGGATCGGTTATTTTTTTATTAATTAATATATTTCCATTTCTGTCTGCTTTACCTAAAACACCTTCTTCCATTTCTACCTCATGAAAAGGGGTAGGAAATTTAGGATATGGTCTTTTAATTTTAAACATTTTTATATGGAAAAACTTTATTTAATGCATCTTTTCTTTGCTGACATCCACAAGGGATATTAAGACCTTCGGAGACTTTATCAACGACGGTCTTAATACCTGTTTTTGTAGTAAACTTTTCAATAGAATCGCCTAATCCTTGTGATTTCATCAACTAATTATTATGCTACTGTAATTGCTGTAATTTCTATTGTAGATGCTAAATGTACATTAGCTACTACTCCTCCTGGATTAGCTGTAAGAGCATTGTTAATTCCAGTTACAATATCTGCACCTTTAGCGGTGTCTTCAAAAGTAATATATGAACTAGCATCTAGAAAAAATATTGTAGCTTCATTTGCATTCACAGCACTGTTACTACCTTTTTTAACTAATGCAATATTATCCACGCCAATAATCATATCTGCTGTATAATTTAAACTAGACGCGAAACTTTCTTTTTTAATTTTGATAAATTTTGCCATTTTTTGTTTTTGTTT
>Ga0209404_10001505_pt1 | contig 15555 bp, 11 predicted proteins | sample TroAtlMetagenome_2_FD_187447 | JGI IMG/M metagenome (GOLD analysis project Ga0209404, IMG submission 187447) | Marine eukaryotic phytoplankton communities from Atlantic Ocean - Tropical Atlantic ANT8 Metagenome (SPAdes) (version 2) | ecosystem: Environmental > Aquatic > Marine > Oceanic...
GAGAGAGATCTTAACGAGCTACTCTAAACCCCTGAACGAAGAGTCAGCTCGGGCGGTACTAAGACAGGTAAATCGTAGCTCTTGAGTCGATATAGACGCCTATCTAACAACCCTCCCCTTCCATTTAACTCCCTTTCGCTGCGATATGCCAGAGTTGAATATTAATGCCATTAGGATGATGTTAGATGGAGCATGTGTGAGGCCGTAGAGTTTCTTCAGCCCCCATATACGATCCATCTCAAACCTTACAACCTGCATTAAAGCTACCAAGCATGCACCCCAAATAGTCCACTCCATTGGGACCGCATAAAAAATAGAGGCTATCAAAAGACAAGGGCCAGATAGGACCTGAATAAAGAGCCATATCTCCACAGCAATTAGTGTAGGCCAACTATAGTTCATACCCGCAAATAGATTCTTGCTCCACCCTGCCCATATCTCGGCGAACGAGGTGTACATTCTACATGAGAACAGTTCTCTCAGGACCAGGAAGCTGTACTTACCTTCGGACTCGACCATAGCCTTAGCCAGCCCGACATCATCTAGGACGTTACCTGCTACAGCTCCATGCCCTTCAATTTTATCATATGCCTCACGTCTTACGGCTATAAATTGGCCATTAGCCATTACTGAATTTGGTCGTTCAGGGTCGTTTACATGGTCTAGATCATTTCCTGCAAGGATTAATCCCGCCACTGCTGGCTGCATCACTCTCTCCCAAAAACTCTCCAAAACAAGGCGGCCTATCCCAGAGACCATGTCTCGCTCATTGGCAATGCCGTAGCCAACAACTGATGCGACAGCCTCCGGCTCGAGGCGGACATCGGCATCCACAAAGACCAACCACTCCCCTTTTGCGTGGGCTTGGGCCCTCTGCAACGCCCAAGGTTTACCAAACCAACCTTCTGGTGGCTCCTCACCACCGTGAAGAACCTTTACCCTATCGTCGCCTTGAGCTGCTTTTTCTATCTCAGACTTTGTGCCATCGCTCGAGGCGTCATCTAGAACTACAACCTGAATGTTTTTGTGAGTTTGCGCCAAAACTCTACTAAGGCACCGGCCTATATTTCCCTCTTCGTTTCGGGCTGGTATTACCACAGAAACAAGAACTTCTTCAGACAATGAAAGCTCACCTGGTCCGACCACCCACTTTCTAGTTCGCTTATTTCGAATAATCTTCAACAACCCGACTAACCATGCCAGAACTGCAAGACTTAGCACTCCACGTAAAATCCAAATAGACATTATTCATACCTCCCAAACTGGAGTCCAGCTTTAGTAATGGCTCGTAACCGCCTAACACTACCCCTAATAATTGGAATCATGCTCGGCAGCTTGATGCCAATCCTCTATCTCGTTCAGCTATTCTTGAACAAGGGATCTGATACAGAGGTGTGGGTTGAAGGCACTCTATCCGTAAGTGTAGACAATCAAAATTCCCTATCAATGCCTGTGGTACTTTTGGAATCTGATAGCGAGTCTGGCTTACACCTATCAGCCGTAACACTACTACAGCAGGGCGAATACCCTTGGGATCCAACCCCTTGGGAGGCAAACCTACACATAACGCTCAATTCTGAGCTCCTGGAAAATGCCCTGAGGACTCACCATCACGACTCTTGGTCTGCATGGTTTACAGAGAGGCTCATCTCAAGGACAGATCGCCTTGGCCTACCGCCTATCCCATGTACAGGGATTGTGAGTATACGAGAATTAGAAAAGGTGGGCGAATGGGAAGATACAGAAAAAATAACGCTAGAAATGCTTGAGGAGCTATCGCTGTCCATTGACCTCCAGTGCACTTCGGCAGGCTCAGATCTGGTGTGGAACACCGAAGACGAGAAAACATGGACTATCGAAGGTCCCCTCAATCTCATGAGAGGTCGACGAATCTAAACGCTATCTCAATCGAGTATTTCGTTTAGGCGCTTCCACTGGCTTGGTGTAGCTATAACCAGATCTTTCACCTGACCCGCTGGCGCTCCTTCTCTGACTAGATTTGATCGCCACGCAGCGAAACTACCACTTGGAAGCTTTCTTATTGATAGGGGCCCAAGACGACCACTCTCCCTCTTCGCCGCGTACTCAATATTCTTACTCATAAGAATCTTATCTAGCGCCTCTGAGCTCCTGGGTCCTAGTAAATCAGCCCCCTCAATACCTATTACCACAGAAGGAATCTCACCAAGTAGATGCGAGGCCGTAAAACCTACGATTCCCGATGCGCCGTCTAGCTCCCTTACTGACGATACAACCTGATCCTCACTGACCTTTTCCCCTGTAATATTTAGCATATTGGATCCCTTACGCAGGAACTTTAGGCGCGGCAGCTTCCCCACAAACCCAACGACCTCTACTATGTCGTCCAGATCGTACCTATAAAGCCCAGAGGTTGTGCTTATGATCAACCTATAGGCGACCCCAACAGTTAATTCCCAAGCAAACAAAATCTCGCCTGTAGGTGACTCAAACTCAAGTAGAGCGCCACACATCCAAGCGACCCCGCCAGCATCCTCATCTGAAAGTGGGATGGCGAAATACCCCTCAGAGGCAGTGATACCAACCTCGCGAACCGGAACCGCACCTCCCAAAACAGACTCAAATTGATCGAGAAAGAAGGGGGCTGGACCACCCTTCCAACAGTTTATTACAGCGAGATCCCATATCTTTGCTGGCCTCCAATCTTCAGGGGGCTCCACGCACTTAAGGTGCCTTCCAAGTCGACCTCTAAGCTCCTCGGGCAGATGCCTAGCGGGACCTCTGGAGAGTTCGCCAGCAAGACAGTCATCCTCCAGCTCACTCCTAAATTCTCTAAGCCCCCTAGCTACGAGGAGGACTGTTGATGGGTTCGCTGTAGTGATTGAGGAGATCTCTTGGTTCAATGCAAATCTCAATATTGTATATAACCTTGCGGCTGGATCAGTAATTCCATGTACTTCATCGGGTACTGAATAGCGCATCCTCACAATCCAAGGCTGCTTATTCCTCATTCGCCCTGTGTTTGAGCCCCAAGATAGGCCACTTTTTAGTACACCCTCTCTACCAGGAGACACAACAGTCAGCACTTTACCCTTGGTGATAGCCTCGTGATCACGCACCAACCCCAAGCGCCACAAGCTCTGAGCCTCTGAAACAGCCTCTGCCCAATGCTTAGTCACTGGCAGAAACTTAGACGGCCCTGTAGTTCCCGAAGTCTTTAATAATTGCAGGGTGGGTTGCTTTGTGAGAACGGAGCGCTCACCGTCAGCCACTCTTTCAAGCCATCTAGAGAGATCATTGTAGGATCTTACGGGTACTTTTTCTCTCCAAGAAGAAAAATCATCACTTTGTGTAAGGCCATGTTCGAGCCCAAAATCCGTACCTTCTAGCCCAGAAAGAATCAATTTAAGACGCTCAGCTTGAGCCTCCTCAGGCGCCAAAACCGATGCATGGAGGCGCACTACAGCTTTCTGAGCGAATCCGCGCAGAAGCCGATATGGTCCATTTCCTAAGTCTGGTAAAAGTTCTTCAGTCACAATTGATATAGAATAGGCCTTTGACACCTATGATGGCACCCGATACCGTCTTCATACCCCCTAATAATATAGAGCCAAAAAAGAAAATGAAAACTGGTGACGTAATCAGAGACGCTAAAGGATCCGCATATCAGGTCGGACAGCTACTAGGCCGCGGGCTTTGGGGCAAATCATACATAGTTCGGCAAGAAGATTCTAGTGTTGAATATGTGCTGAAATGCCCACTTTCAAAATCAGATTTTCGTGGCGAAATGCCTGCGCCAGACGACCTGATAACGGGCTGTCGTAACGCTCTACTAGAGCAAGGCAGGCTGCTTGATGAGGGCCGCTGGCCATTCCTACCAAGGCTCCACTCAAGGTTTACCGCGGCAGACGGAACACCTGTTTTACTTTTACCTAGATACACCACTACACTTGAGAAGAGAATTCAGGGAGGATGCTCATTGTCAGAGGTGCTGACTACATTAGTTACAGCGATGCAGCACCTTAGACTTCTCGCCGACGGGCCAGGCCTACACGGCAACCTCAAACCATCAAACATACTTCTAAACGATCGCGGTGATGTTTTTCTCTCTGACTTCGCGACAAAAAGCTCTAAAGCCTACGCTGGGAGGCTTAACTCTATAGCTACAGATCCCAATAAATACCTCCCGCCAGAAATAGCGAGCTCATTAAAAGAGGTCGCATTTCAGTCTGTAGTGGACACTTATGCTGTAGGAATGTGCCTCTATCGAGCTGTCACCACACCGAGCCACGGAGCTCAAGGAGGAGCGACAGCGCCACTACTAACAGCGAGAGGGCTCGACAAGGCTGACCTCCTGAAAGTAAAGGACTGTGTTGATGACAGACTTCGAAATGAAGAGTCAAACTCTCGCTTTAGTAGCAGGGTAGCAGAACGAATGGCCGCTGTGCTCAACAGAGCCATCTCTTTAGAGACAACCCCGTCACCGCCGTTCAGGTTCGCAAGAACGATAGACCTACTACCTAGGCTACAAGAGGTTCTATCTCTTATAAGGCCAGACATAGCATCTGTGGGAAAGGTTATCCTAAACAGACCCACTGCCTCATCTGTTTTTATGACGGACGAAGAGATCGGGTTTGCTGTGACTGTTGCTGCAACCCCTGGGGTTGAAAACTTTGAAGAGATCGCTCCAGGCCTCGCGTTATTCGATGAGGAATCGGGCACACAGATTCGTCTATCTGAGTCTGGATTTGATGCCAAAAAGCACCCTAGCGGGCGTTTTAGGTTTGCCTTTTCTCTACCATCACTTCCACCTGGCAGGTACTTCGTAAAGGTAGCGTTTGCTATAAAGGGTTCAGGCCACCCACCAGTAACCTCTGAAACAAAATTCGAGGTCCGACCAGGAGTTGGGTACGTACCTCCAATTGTCGAGCCAGAAGACGATGCACTTCCATTTGTAAAGGCCACTGAAAGTGTAGTTGCTGAAGATAAATATGATGAACAGCCTGTACCAACTCCACTAGCCCCATCAGGCCAAGACTGGGGAGGCGCTGCAATTGAAGAGCCCGAATCTATAGACGTAGAGCCCAACACGTTCCCTGACCTCTCTGAGCCTTTCCCTATCGCGCCGTCACCCACCTCTTTAGAGAAAGGAAGGGTTGATGAGATAGACCTTTCACCAAACGTCGCCAGTGTTGAAATCAACAATGGAGGCCCTTCTATAAGTACCCACGAAACCGAGCCAACTGGCTCAATGGGGAGCTCAGGCATCGACGCATGGACAGATCTTCCACTCCCAACGCCCGCGAGGCAGGAGCCTCTACACCAAAGAACTGTAGATGTGCCAGATGAAGATAGCGATGAAGAGAACAAACTTGAGCGAATACTTGAGATAATGAAAGAGGACCCATACGTAGCGTTTATGGGCGCTGGCATTGTTCTCATCGTAGTGCTGCTAATAATACTATTTACTGTCGGATAAACGAAAATAGACTCCGGGGATAAACAAAGATGAAGACAATTTTTCAAGAAGATTTAAAACTAGACTCCTCTGACGATCTATTAGCTATAGCTGTCAGCGAAGAGGGGCCCAATTCACTACCTAAGAACCTAAACGAGGCCTTTGGTGGGCACCTGACAACATCAATAGGTGAAGATGACTTTAAGGGTAAAGCTGGTAGCTCATTATCACTCAGAATTACGGGCCAGATCGGCGCTAAATGGTTGCTCTTAGTTGGAGCAGGCGATCTATCTGCTAATAGCTACCGAAAAGCAGCTGGGGCTGTCGGCTCCTTTGCTAGACGTCATGGCCTTAGCAGTGTTCAATTTGACTTGGGCGGCAACAGCAAAGCCAATACTGTCGAGCACCTAAGGGCTGTCGCGGAGGGACTAGAAGAGGGCAACTACCGATTTGACAAGTACCAGCTAGAGCAAAAGAAGAAGTCTCCTATAACTGAAATCACCCTTGTAACTGATAAGCCTGATGGCTTTGCCCAAGGCTCAGCTCACGCTCGAGGGCAAAAACTAGCACGAGATCTGGTCAATGAAACCCCAGAAATAGCCACCCCGAAATTCCTTGCAGACACCGCAAAGGGATTGGAGAGTGATCAGCTCAAGGTAAGGGTTTGGGACTCTAAGAAATTAAAGTCCGAAGGCATGAATGGCGTAGATGCCGTTGGCCGGGGTAGCGCTAACCCACCATTTTTTGTTCACATGACCTGGACCCCAAAATGCAAGCCGACTGGGAAAGTGGCAATAGTCGGAAAAGGTGTGACCTTTGACGCTGGTGGCCTCTCAATAAAACCGTCTGCGGGCATGCTTACAATGAAATCAGACATGGGTGGTGCGGCTGTAGTATTGGGAACAATGTCCTCCCTGTCTCAGAGCGATGTCTCTGTTGTAGTTGAGGGTATATTTGCAGCTGCAGAGAACATGCTAGGCGGAGAAGCATATAAGCTAGGTGACATACTAACTATGTCTAACGGCAAGACCGTTGAGATACACAACACCGATGCTGAAGGGCGCCTACTACTGGCCGATTCACTTGTCTATGCCGACAAACTGGGCTGCGACGCAATTGTCGACTTCGCCACACTGACTGGCGCCCAAGTCGTAGCGCTGGGCGAGAAGTACACCGCTTTTTACTCCGACGATGATTCATTAGCTGAAGCATGGTCCTCTAATGCTGAGAACGCTGGTGAAGGCCTATGGAGGATGCCCCTCGAGTCTGAGTACAAATCACTCCTCAAAGGTGACTGGAGTACTTTGAAAAACGTAGGAGGGCGCGCCGCCGGTTCTATAACAGCAGCACTATTTCTATCAGAATTTGTGGAAGAAAGCACTTGGGCTCACCTAGACATAGCAGGACCCTCTTTTATCTCAAAACCAAGAGGCCATGTGCCAAAGGGAGGCACTGGCGCCATGGTTAGAACTACACTTCGGTGGCTAGAATCTATATAATGATACAAAGGTTATACAATTCACTTGAGGAACCAAAATGAGAAAATTATTATTTGCCGCACCTCTTTTAACCGCATGTAGCCCTGATATGGGAATCTGGATGCTAAGAGTTAATGTCGATGTAGCTGAGGACGAATGTACATCTACCGTTGAACACAATGTAATCGGTGGATTCATTGAGGAAGAGGCTGCTTCCGATGATTGGGTTGAAGACGAAACCACAGAGTCCAGCGAACAGATCGCTTTCGTAGAGATACATGAGGGCGCTGGCGACAGCTGTGTGCTTATCTGGGGATCCGACACTTTTCCTGGCACCTGTAGCGGAGGAAACTGGTCTTTTGAATGGACAAAAGAGAGAAACTCTGAGGAGTCTCGAACGCATGCTCTAGGCTACGCATTCAACAAAGTCGCTAATGCAAACTCATCAACCACTATCAACCTAAACATCGATGGTGATTATGGTTCAGGTGGACTAACTACAAGCTCGAGCTCCGACTCGATCTGGTCAGAGAGCGATATGTGGGCCGAGGGCGTTGGAATGCAAGGAGGTCAGATTCCATTCTCAGCGTTCGTATCAATCCAGCGTATGGATCCAGAAGGCAACCCAAGTGTAGTAGGAGCAGCAAACAGCAGGGCTAACGCCGAATGCTCACAGTCAGACTGTTCCCTCACAGTCGTAGAATCTTGTGTTGGGGATGAATACACCATCACAGCTAACAGGTACATCTTCGATGAAGGTGTAGGTTACGGGGACTACGACAGTACAGGCCAGACTCCTGGCATGGCTGGCATGTAAAGTAGCTTAGGGCTTTAGACCAGAAGCAACCACAAAGAACTCTACCGATCGCCCGCGAGTGGCTTTCGGTTTCAAGCGCCGCACCTGTTTAAAACTAGTGCGGCACTTTTGTATAAAGGCTGGGGCGTCTTGGCCGTCGAAGACCTTAGCGATAAAGTGACCTTTGGCAGATAGAGTGTTTACTGCTATATCAAGCGCCGCGCTTGCCAACTCTATCTGACGGAAATGGTCAGTGAACCTGTCACCTGTTGTGGCTGGTGCCATATCTGATATGACAACGTCAGGGGAGCCGCCCAGCAGCCGCTTAACCTCTTCTAAATCGAGCTCATAGACAGAGGCCAATAAGAAGTCCCCAACAAAACCGTCAACCTCTTGAATATCTACGCCTACTACACTCCCTCTATTTCCCACCTTTTGTTTCGCATATCTAGACCAACTACCTGGAGCACAGCCTAGATCTAGAACTTTGTCTCCTTGTGATATTATCCTCCACTTATTCTGGATCTCTTCGAGTTTATAGACCGAACGTGCTGCGAAACCATCGTTCTTTGCTCTTTTAGTGTAGTGGTCACCGCTCTTGTAGCTCATGAGTCAAACCCTACAGTGACAGCCTCATTGATCAGCTCCCACATCGCATCAACGCCCGCTCCATTAAGTGAGGAAAACCCAACACACATCTTTTTTGATATGCCGAAACTCTTTCTAACCTTCGCCAGTGAAGCGGCCGCCTTGTTACGTGACAGTTTATCTTGCTTAGTCGCTATTACCATAAGAGGTACACGCTCCTCTCTTAGCCACCAAATCATCTCTGAGTCCAACTCCTGCGGATCTCGGCGAATATCTACCAACACGACAACTAGCTTCAACGAGGTCCTGCCTGCAAGGTAGCCACCTATTAGCGAGTGCCAGTTTTGTTTAACTGAGTCTGGAACCTTGGCGAACCCGTAGCCAGGCAGGTCGGCAAAAACTAACCTCTCTTCCACCTCAAAAAGGTTGATCGCCTGGGTCCTGCCTGGTGTCTTCGAGACTCGCGCCGCTCGGCTTGTTCCTAGAAGCCGATTGATTGCAGATGACTTCCCGACATTAGAACGCCCCACAAACGCTATCTCGGGAAGACCCAATTTAGGGGGCGCATCATAGTGACTCCCCAGAAATACGAGCCTCTTTCCCGCTATCTCTTTTCGCACCGTAGCCATAACAACACCGTCCTTGTCTACTATTAGCCGACGTCTACACGACTGGCGAGATATCGCATCCAGATGGCATCGGCACTCGTTTGTTGGAAGTTGATGTTCGTAACGTCCCCATAAGATTCAAAATAAGCTAAGATAGATCGCGACTCGGAGGACAAGTAAATATGTTTTTAATCGGCATGCTTCAGGCGTTAGCACTAGCTGGCCCCGCTGAGGAGCTATCAGAGATGGAACACACATTACTTCTCTGTAGCAGAATGGCAGAAAGTGCTAATACTCAGGCTGCTAGGGTAACCTCTTGGCAGGAATGCGCTGACGAAGCAACATCCAATCAAATCAGCGCTGAGACCCTATCACGGCTAGAGGGCCAGATAGCTTGGGAGCAGTACAAACTAGAGCACTCAGGGGACTCGTTAAGTTTAGCAGACCAAGGGTTGCGAGCATGGGCTAACGATGACTTATGGCTACCATCTGATGAGCTAGTGTCAATGTGGATAGCTCTAAATGCCAACGCCGAGATCCGATCAAATCTATCAGACGTAAGGGTTGTGACATTAAGGTGGATGCCTTATCGCGGGCAAGATCCAGATTTCGTGTCAAACACCTATGATCAATTAGTGCGCTCAGTCGCTGATGCTGGTTTCAGGGTGCCAGACCCAGAACATACTGACTCGTCTAATGCTAACATCTATCTAAATGTGGCAATGAGGGAGTCTCAAGGTGATCCTACGGATGAGGTTCCAACTGGAGCTATACATAGGTATCGAGTTGGTCTCAGGGCAAGCTCAGTTAATTTCGAAACTAAGGGCATAAGAACTGGTCCAATTGAGGGGGTTGCTACTTCTAGTGACTCGAGGGTTGAAATTGCACGTGTAAACGCCATGGAAAAGGCGACCGCAGACTTCGCCATCAGGTTAGTGGAAAGAGTAGTCAGGGTAGTTTTTAGAGAACAGCCCGAGCGATAATCGTCCAAAAAAACCGATTAAACAGCACAACTAAAAACTCTATAAAGGAGAGCTGATGAACGTTAATGGCACCCCCACTCGTACTGTGTGGATGGAGGGAGACATTGTAAAGATGATTAACCAACCACTCCTGCCCCACAAATTCGATATAGCTCAGCTCAAGACCTACGAAGAGACTGCCGTTGCTATACAGACCATGGTAGTAAGGGGAGCTGGCGCTATTGGGGCCACTGCTGGCTTCGCAATGGCCCAGGCTGCCATATCAGCACCTAACGACTCGTTTCACGAGGCTGTTTCTAAGGCTGCCAACGTAGTGAAGAATACACGCCCAACGGCACAGAACCTCTTCTATGCTGTCGAGACAGTGCTTAGAGCTATAGACGCTGAAGGTAGCGACATTGCCCGGTGTCGGGAGGCTGCAATAAATGCCGCATTTGCGATCGCTGACGATGATGCTGCTTGTTGCCAACTAATAGGAAAAAATGGTTCTAGCTTGATCTCAACTGGTGCCAAAATAAGCACGCATTGCAACGCGGGTTGGTTAGCTTTCGTGGACTGGGGCAGCGCTATTTCACCAATTTATGCTGCTGCTCGTCAGGGTAAGAAGCCTTTTGTTTGGGTGGATGAGACTCGACCCCGAAGTCAGGGTGCGAGACTAACGGCATGGGAGCTGGCGCAGGAGGGTATCGACCACGCAATAATTGTGGACAATTCGACGGGTCACTACATGCAAAGAGGAGAGATCGACATGGTTATAGTCGGCTCAGATCGCATAGCTGCTAACGGAGACGTCGCTAACAAGATCGGTACATACAGTTCAGCTGTTGTAGCTAAAGCCAACGGTATACCGTTCTACGTAGCAGCACCAACGACCACTATAGACAAAGATTGCCCGACAGGCTCAGACATACCTATTGAGGAGAGGAGTCAAGATGAAGTGCTATATACTTGGGGCTGGTCAGACTCTGGTGAGTTCATAAAGGTTAGAACAGCCCCAAAACAATCACCAGCAAGAAACCCTGCTTTCGACGTGACCCCTGCCGACCTAGTTGCTGGCATCATAACCGAGAAAGGTATCATTAGCGCTAGCCCAGAAGGTGTTGCTAGCGTTGTCAGGTGATCAGGTCCCTGATTTAATAGGTGTAGCGACGCCGTCGATAACACGGTGTGGACCTTCACCATCCACCCAACGTCTCATCACGTTTTCAGCTGAGCCCACTAAAAACGAGTCATTTGGAACCTCTGTCCCGTACCCTATAGAAACTTGAGCTCCAATTCGAGCCCTATGACCAACAGCGGCCCCTAAAAAGAAACTCCCCGATGAGACTCTCTCTCCTCTATGGGAGACCTTTATGTGCTCACCAAAAGACAGGTCAAAGACCGTTACGCTCCAGGCTAGAAAGGCATCTCTTCCGACAATCGTTGCCTGGTACCCGTTTGCTGCACCAACGAAAGCTCCACTATACAAAACTGATAAATTAGCCATTCCAAATCTACCTACTTTGGCGCCTTTACCCAGAACACTGGCGTTAACTGTCGTGTGCTCTTCTATCTTGCAACCATCGCCAATATTTGATCCTCTTACAACAGCATACGGCCCTATCTCTACCCCCTCGCCTATCACTGATGCCTCAACTACAGCTGTAGGGTGAATTGAGCTACCTTTCCCAATCACAGATAGCGCACGAGCCAGCTTCCACTTTGAGAGTGAACGAGCCCTCAACAAGAACCAGATAATAGCGAAGGCCTTAGAGACAAAGTTCCGTCTCTTAAATTTCCTGTGCTCTCTCGCAAAACTACAACTAATGGCCATCCAGTTGGCTCTTAAAATATGAGACCAGTGATCTATCTGATGAACGCCCACATCGGTAAAAGGCAACTCAGTAGGCATGGCGTGAGCCAGAGCTGGGTGCTCTTTTGGGGCTGGCTTTCTCTCAACTCTAGCGTCTATGACTACTGGGGTCATCGACTCAAAAGTAGCCTCGCCACCTTTTGGTACCAAGCCTATCTCATACACCCCATCCTCAGGGAGCTCCTGCAATTTGGCAGCGCTGTCGCAGAAGAGGTCATCGTCTATCCTAAGGCGCTCTCCTGGAGAGGCTACCTCAAGGAACTGAACTATCGTTTCCGCTGTAAACCAAGTCCGGCTGGATACCAGTAAAAACTCCTCATCTGTTGGGGGGCTAGTAGATACCTCAAGACCCAGCTCCAAAAAAACCTCGGCCTGAACTGCTGATAGATTTTTACCAAGGATCTCCGCATCACAAGCAAGATCGTTGAAAGGGGAAATTCTGACTCCCGCCTCTACCACGTAGACCTTCATACTGAGCCCCCTGTTGTGCCTACTGATTTGACCGCCTCAATCAAATCAGCCGCCATCCAATTGTTTTGGGCCTCCTCGGCGCGACCGAGCGCCTCGTTTAGAACATCTAACCCACCCTCGATATCTCCTTGATGAATCAAAAGTTTTCCCAACAGCCAGCACCCCATCAACTGGGTCTCCTGGTCCTCTAGACGCTCTGACTCTTTTATGCAGCGGTCTATCATCTCTCTTCCACCAACTGGGTCTCCGTGCACCGCGTCTATGTACCCTATATACAGCTCGTTGAATGTTATTTCACGGCTCAAACCAAACCCTTTGGCTATTTCAGCAGCCTCGGTGAAAGCTACATGCGCTCTAGCCTCCTCCCCCAAGCGAAACAGGCTGTCTCCAATATTATGAAGATTTAACACCTCGCCTCTTCGGTACCCTGAGCCCCTATTTATCTCCAGAGCCTCACAGAAGCAGCTGTGGGCCTTGTCATATTGACGCTCGCCAAACCAGGCGATTCCTATGTTGTTCTTTAGTCTTGACTCAAGAAGCTTATCGTCCACTACACGTGTCAACTCTAACGCCCTGCTAAGGGTCTTTCGGGCTAATGCGTTGTCTCCAAACCTAGAATGAAGGATAGCTATCGCCGATAAAACCCCTGCTTCTGAATGTGGATCTCGCTTAGCGTGCCCAAGAGCCTGCTCCTGTAATGACTTGGCCTCTTCTACCTCACCAAACTCAAGGTGGACGTTGGCTAAAGCTAGTAAGAGATCTACCTCTGCCATAGGCAAGCGAGAGATCCTAGCCTGAGACAACCCCTGCTCAATTATCATTTTGGCCATCTGGAGTCGGCCATTAGAAAGGTACAACTGACCAAGAGCGGTAAGACATCCAACGTCGATTTCAATAGCGCCAACCTCTTCAGCAATCTCTTGCGCGACCTGTAGGTGCCGTTGAGCTGTAGCTTGGTCTCCAAGCAAAGCGCTCACCTCCCCTGCCTTGAGATGCATAGATGCTATCCCCTCTAAAACTATGGACGTTCCAGAGGTTTCATGGACGCTCTCCAGGATCGATATACCCTTGTGAAATGATTTGAGCGATCGATCAAGCTCAGCCAACCTTCTGAGTCTATCGCCAACCATCTCATAATTTCTGGCAGCATCTAGCAACCTTCCGCCTCTAGCACAATGATAGGCCAAGTGTTCGTAGTGTAGCTCCAGTTGATCGCGAAAGGTTCTCTCTATAGCTGATGCTATACGCCCGTGATACTCTCGCAACTGCTGACCAACGCTCGCCTTTTTGACCACATCCAGAACCTGCTGAGAGACAAAAGAGTAGGCAGATGCCCCACGTGACGACTCGGACTGAACAAACCCAGCCTGCTCGAGCGCTAACAAATGCTCTTCAATCTCGACACCCAATGCAGCCTGAAGTAGTGAAGAAGAGAAGCTAGCACCCATTACAGAGGCTATTTGCAAGGTGCTCTTTTCTTCAATTGCAAGCTGATCAACCTTTGCGAGAATCATCGCCTCCAAGGTCACAGGTAGCTCTATTTTATTAGACGAGTCCAACAGAAGAGCTTCGCCACCTCTCACCACTACCGCACCGCGATCCTTTAATGATTTGGCTATCTCTGTAGCGAACAAAGCACTTCCATTTCCTGTAGCTGCCACGAGACTGGACAGACCTTGCCCTAAACTCTTTGCTCCCAGCACCTCAGCGACCAGGCGAGACTGTCTGCTCTCGTTGAGAGGAGGGAGACTAACTGTGGAATCTGGTTCAGTGAGTTGCTCTGGCCAGTCTCCTCTGTGGCTCAGTAGCCATAAGACAGGGGGACAATTTTCACGAGTCAAGAGGTGATTTAATAGCTCAAACTCTCTAGGTGTCATGTTGTGAATATCTTCCACCGCTATAACTGGAGGGCTGTCTACAGATAAGCCTGTCACAAACTGGGATGCAGCAGAGTAGATATCCTCTTTTCCAGCAGATAGCCGACCCGCTATCTCAATCGAAAACAGAGCTGCTAAGGTAGCTATAGTTGTTTTAGCTAGGTGCAGCTCTGAAAGGCGCTCTAGACGAGCGACTATCTCTGCTCTTCCATCTGAAGGAGTAATACCTAAGGCGCTAGCGACAACTCCCCTGAATGAAGCCATTGGGCGTGCCGTGCCTTCAGGTAGGCACTGAGACCAGTAAAAACTGATACCTGACTGTTCAGCGCTCCTCCTCACCTCTCTAAACAGTCGGCTCTTTCCACCACCAGCTATTCCCGCTATTGAGATCAGCGCACCCTCGCCCTCTGTTAGTTGCTTAAGGGCTCTCCGCAATACATCAACCTCATCACCGCGAGTCAGCCACCTTCCAGCTCCGTAACCATGCAAGTCTGGCTTTCTGCCCCTAAGAGTGAATACTGGACGCGATGGACCTCGACCGACCAGAGGCTCTCCCTGATCTAGTAACCAGCGCCCTGAGACCTCTTTCCAGACATCTGCAGAGGTTGTTATAGTTCCAATATCTGCATGCGAGGCGAGCCTTTTGGGCAGTTTGATAGTATCGCCTCTCGCTAAGACCGAGACACCTGTATCGCCACCTCTCCAGACGACATCACCTCGGTGAACACCAACTGCCACCTGAATCGGTGTTCCCGCCTTCCTGAACTTTGCGGTAGCCCGGATCAAGTGTTCACCACACGCAAGTGCTCTATCTATATCGTCCTCGCGGACCTTAGGAACCCCAAACAATACTATCATTCCCTCGTCATCTGAACGTTCAATCCAGCCACGATGTCGCGCCACAACCTTCTCTAATTTCTTCTGAATGGCCTTGTGCTGCCTTACGACCGCCTCTGGTCCAAGGGTAGCCCATGGTTGAGTCAACCCCATAATATCTACGGCCAATGCGGCCACCCGCTTCTGTTCAGCTATGTGATGCAGTGAGCCAGAGTCACTACTCATGGACTCACCAGTCTGGCCCCCTCCAGTTACATCTGTGTGAGCATCATCAATACCCCAAGATGGGCCCACAAGTTCGAGCTTACCTGACTCGAGCTCAAGCTCACTTTTAAACAGATCCTGCATAAACTCGCCCAAGACAGTATCGTCGGTACGATCCCCAGTCTCAAACAGGTAGACTCTCAAGGCTTGTTCAAATTCGGAAGCGCTGGAATATCTGTCATTCGGATCCTTTGCCAACGCGGTCTGGAGGATTGCCCATAGTTCATCTGATACCTCTGGCGCCTCTTTGCGCGGGTCAGGGACCTCTGCCTCCCTAACCCTTCTCAACTTTTCTTCGGGGTCCTCGTGCTGAAACAGGCGATGATTGACTAGAAGCTCGTACAAGACAATCCCTAACGAAAAG
>Ga0209404_10001513_pt1 | contig 15524 bp, 18 predicted proteins | sample TroAtlMetagenome_2_FD_187447 | JGI IMG/M metagenome (GOLD analysis project Ga0209404, IMG submission 187447) | Marine eukaryotic phytoplankton communities from Atlantic Ocean - Tropical Atlantic ANT8 Metagenome (SPAdes) (version 2) | ecosystem: Environmental > Aquatic > Marine > Oceanic...
TTTGCACGTTCTGGAACTTCAATTCCTACTAATTCTTCAACACCTAAGACATAAGGATACAAAATGTTGCATGAATCGTGAATTACAGGTCTTTCTAAGTGAGGAATGTTAGTAATGTAGTTTCTGGCTTCGGCCATTTTTTCTTCGCCACGATGTACATAACCAGGATCAGGATCTGCATCAACAATGTAATCACCATCAATTTTTACAATAATTCTCATGTGACCAGAACCTGGATGTTGTGGACCAACATTGAGCGTCATTATTCTGTCGTCTACTTTGTCTACTTGTAGACCAGGAGGCATTTGTTTTGTTGGTATTACTTCAGTCATTTTATCTTCCTTTATTTGCAAAGTCCTTTCTCAATGGAGGTAGATCAGCCCAATCCTCAGGCAGTAGTAAACGTCGATTATCAGGATGTCCTTCAAAGTAAACACCAAGCATTTCAAATACTTCACGCTCATGAAACTCAACACTGTAAAACATATTTCTTAAACTTGGTAATTTTGTAGAATCGTTTCCTGGGTTTGGAGTATCTTCACGTGGAGCTCTAGTTGCAAGTGCTAAAACTTGTTTTGAATAATCAGGATCTGTGTACGAACCTAAATGATATGTAACACCAATTTCTTTATCTTCAGGATAATCAACACCAGATACTGATTCTGCATGATCAAAAGGTGTGTTATCTTTGATGAATTGTGCTACATCAGTAATTTTTTCTTTTTTTACATTTAATCTAGTTCTATTTTCTTTAATGTATTCAACTTCAACATCATCAGAGAATTGATTTGTAATTTGATCAACATAAGATTTTTCAAATGCAGGTACTGCATCTTCGACTTTCTCAGGAGCTGTTTCTTTTTTAGTATCTTTCGGAGGATCTTTGGTTTCAGTTGTACTCATAATTTTTTACCTATCTAGCCTTCATCCTTTTGATTTTTTCTTGCAACAACATGCATCCTTGAATCAAGGTTTCAGGTCTAGGAGGGCAACCAGGAACGTAAACATCGACTGGAAGAATTCCATCTATTCCAGGCAACACATTGTATGAATCAAAATACAAACCGCCAGTAATTGCACATGCACCCATAGCAATTACATATTTTGGGTCTGGCATTTGATCATAGACTAATCTAAGTCGTGGTGCCATTTTTCGTGTAATAGTTCCTTGCACTACAACGAGATCACACTGTCGTAATGATCCAAAAGCTTCGATGATACCGAATCTTTCTACGTCGTACCTTGGACTAGATGCTGCTCCAAACTCTACACTGCAACATGCTGTTTCAATGTGTACAGGCCACAAAGACCACATTCGACCCCAGTTGATTGCCATTCCTAATGGTTGATCAACTGCTTTGTACAAAATGTCGCCAAGTTTTCCGACAAACACATTTGCGTTTTGCGGTGTAACGAGTTCTTTTAACAACTTAGTCCCTCACCTTGATAGTTGTAACTAGTATATAGAATTACCATATGTCTTTCCTCTTTGATTGATATAATGCGTATGCCATTGCAGCAAACATAATTCCTAAGAAGGCGATAATTGGTAAGGTTGCAGTTCTTGGAAGATCTAATAATGAGCTTCCCCATGCATACAAGAAAATTGCCATAACATCAAAAATTACAAACATCAAAACATATGCATAATACTGCATCATGAAATGAGTACGTCCTGCACCAGATGGGACTTGGCCACATTCCATTGGAAGGGTCTTAACAGGATTTGGCTGTTTTTTGTTTTCAGGAGAAATCATTCGAGATACGATTAACGCAGGTGCCATTGCAGCACATGCAAAACCAAACATGAGTAGTACATTACTGTATGATGCTACACTCTCGCCAACCAAGTTAAACCGACTCCCTTCGGTCAAAATATAAAGCTATAGAGATTTTTTTCGATCAAAATTTGATTTCTGCCAAGTCCTCTAAATTGATATACAACAAAAAATGAGGAATTTCTATGGCAGTAAACGTTGGAGATCAAGCACCAAAATTTGAGCTAGTAGATGGAGATCTAAATTTTAGATCACTAGATGAGTTTAAGGGCAAAAAAGTTGTTCTCTCATTTTTTGTTGCAGCCAGTTCTCCTGTATGCGAAGTTGAACTTTGTAGATTTAGAGATTCATTGAATGATATCTCAGAATTAGGTGCACAAGTAATTGCAATCAGTAACGATGGACCATTTGCAAATAAAGCATTTGCAGAAAAAAATAATTATAATTTTCCGGTACTAGGAGATTATACAAGTAAGACAATCAAAGAGTATGATATACTGTTACAAGATTTGTTACACGTTAAAGATTACAATGCAGCAAAGCGTTCAGTTTTCATCTTAGATGAAGAACACAAAGTAATTTGGAAATGGATTTCTGAAGATCCACTAAAAGAACCAGATTACAGTGAAATTATGAACGTTCTAAAATCAAACTAGTTATTCGATATCAGCAATAATATCATTTTTGTTTACAGAATTTCCTTCTTTAATTTTAATGCCTTTGATGGTACCATCTTTTTGTGCTTTAACAGAAACTTGCATCTTCATAGATTCTAAAACACAAACAACATCACCTTTCTTTACTTCAGAATTTTCATCCACATTGATTGATACAACTTTTCCAGGGATTTGACTACGTAAAGTAGATTGTCCTCCACCAGAATCAGAACCACCAGAGTTTTTGTAAACAATTTCATCCAAATGAGAATTCATGTTTACAGAAAGTGATGAACCGTCAATGATGAATTTCATTTCAGATGTTTGATTTTCTACATATCTTACAGAATGAAACTCATTATCTAGAACAAATTCCATTACACCTGCATTAATGTTTAAAATTTTTAGAATGTGTTCTTTATCTTTGATTTTAATACGATACTCATCTTGAGAGATTTTTTCGAGTATCTCTCCATCAATTATCTCATCAGAATCTTGTACTTTGTATTTCATTTTTACACACTATCCATCTTACTTTTCCAGTTTTGGTTTCTAGAATTTTGTGATTGTACTTTACTTTTATAAAATTCAGAATGCATAATTGCTGAAGCAATAGCAGGAATTTCTTTATCTTTTCGGTCTTGAACAAGATCTTTTTCTAATCTATCAATCATTTCATATCTTTTCAAAAAGTCAGTTGACAATTGACCATTTTTGTATTCTTCAGAGTTTAGAATGGTTTTGTATAAAGGAATTGAAGTTTCAACACCTTGAATATCAAAATCATCTAATGCATTTAGCATTCGTAATCTAGATTCATCAAATGTTTGTCCCCATGTACAGAGTTTTGCCATCAAAGAATCATAAAATGGTGATACAGTGCATCCAGGATATAGATATGTGTCACATCTAACACTTGGTCCTGAAGGAATTGTAACGTGTGGAACAGGACCAGTTGATGGTGCAAAGTCTAAGAAAGTATCTTCAGCATTGATTCTACATTCAATTGCATAACCATTCATTTTCAAATCTGATTGTTTGAATGGTAATGTTTCGCCATTTGCAATATCTAGTTGAAGCTTAACAAAATCTAATCCAGATACCATTTCAGAGATTGGATGCTCTACTTGTAATCTTGCGTTGATTTCAATGAAATAAAATTCTCCAGAATCAGCTCTAAGAAATTCTGCGGTACCCAAGTTAGTATAATCAACAGCCTCTGCTGCTTTAACTACTAATTCTCCAATTTCTTTTCTTTTAGCCTCATCGACTACAGGAGAAGGAGTTTGTTCAATTAGTTTTTGATTTCTTCTTTGAATGGAACATTCTCTCTCAAAGAGATGTACAGCATTACCATGTTTATCTCGGCACATTTGATATTCAATGTGTCTTGTTTTTTCTAAGAATTTTTCAACAATAATTGCAGATTTTCCTACAGCGGCAATAGATTCAGAGGTTACTGTTTCAAAACCTTCTTGCAGTTCTTTATCATTTGTAACTAATCTAATTCCACGACCACCACCACCATAGACAGATTTCAATAATACAGGATAACCGATGTCATTTGCAATTTTTTCTGCTTCATCAGCATCTTGTACTAAACCAGGACTTCCAGGTACGGTTGGAACATCAGCTTTAAGCATTGCAGCTTTACAACGCATCTTATCTCCACAAAGATTCATTGAATCAGCAGAAGGACCGATGAAATTAATTTTATTTTTTTCACATAATCGTGCAAAGTCATCATTTTCTGAAAGGAAACCATAACCAGGATGTACAGCATCAGTACCAGATGATAACATGACGTCAAGAATTTTTTCTTGGTTTAGATAGCTCTTTGCAGGAGCAGCCTCACCAATATAATATGCCTCATCTGCAGTTTTTACATGAAGTGAGTTTCTATCTTCATCAGAGTAAACTGCCACAGTTTTAATTCCTAAAGCCTTACAGGTCTTCATTACACGAAGTGCAATTTCTCCTCTATTAGCAATCAGTACTTTTTCAATCATTTTTGATCACAGGTTGATGTTTCCATGTTTTCTAGGAAGTTGTTTATCACGTTTATTACTCAACATCTCAAGTGCTTTGATAAGCATAGGACGTGTTTCTGCAGGATTGATTACAGTATCAACAGTTCCATTAGATGCTGCAACGTATGGATTTGCAAATTTTTCAGTGAATTCATCTTTTAATTTTTTAAGTAATTCTTCAGGATTATCAGAATTTGCCAATTCTTTTCTATTCATAATTTTGACTGCACCTTCTGAGCCAAGTACAGCTATTTGTGCTGTCGGCCATGCATAGTTTACATCGGTTCTCAAGTTTTTACTTCCCATAGCAATGTATGCTCCGCCATATGCTTTACCTATTACAATAGTAATTTTTGGAACAGTTGCTTCACAGTAAGAGTATAGTAATTTACTTCCATGACGAATAATTCCGTTGTGTTCTTGATTTGAACCTGGCATGTAACCAGGTGTATCAACTAATGTAATGATTGGAATTCCATATGAATCACAAAAACGAATAAACCGTGCGGCTTTGTTTGATGAATCAATATCTAACGCACCTGCCAAAAACATTGGTTGGTTTGCAACAATTCCAACTGTTTTACCATTCATTCTTCCAAATCCAACTATAACATTTTGTGCAAACAATTCATGAATTTCAAAGAAATTGTTATCATCTAAAATTGAATGTACAATTTCTTTCATGTCATATGGTTTTAGAGAATCTTCTGGGATTATGTTTATCAAATTATTATCTAAACGATTTGGATCATCAGTTGGTTCAACAGAAGGTGGTGCTTCAGAGTTGTTTTGTGGAATGTAAGAAAGTAATTTTTTGATATAATCCATACATTCGTATTCATTTTTAGCTACAAAGTGTGCAACACCACTCTTTGTTCCATGAGTCATTGCACCTCCTAAATCTTCAAATGAAATTTCTTCTCCAAGAACAGTTTTTACAACTTCAGGACCTGTAACATACATTGTTCCTGCTTTTTCAACCATTATGACAAAATCAGTCATTGCTGGTGAGTAAACAGCACCGCCAGCAGAAGGACCAATACTTGCAGTAATTTGTGGAACTACACCAGATGCTAATTCATTATGATAAAAGATGTCTGCAAAACCATCTAGACTTAAAATTCCTTCTTGTATTCTTGCACCTCCTGAGTCAGCAATTCCAACTATTGGGCATCCATTACGTGTTGCATGATCCATTAATTTTGTAATTTTTTTAGCGCCCATCTGACTCAATGTTCCACCTAAAACAGTAAAGTCGTACGCAAAGACGTAAACTTGACGACCATTAATTTTTCCATAACCACCAACTACACCATCAGTAAAGAATTTCTTTTTCTGCATGTCATAATCATGATAATGATGAGTCGTCATTGCATCTAGTTCAACAAAGGTTCCTTCGTCACATAGTAGATCAATTCTTTCTCTAGCAGTAAGCTTACCTTTTTCGTGCTGAGCGTTAATTCTGTCTTGACCACCTCCTTGAACTGAGGTTTTTTTCTTATTCAGATATTCATTTAGTTTGTCAGAATGCATGTCCGCGTTTTTATCGCTTCAGATATCATATATTAATTTAAGTCAACCAGAATGAAAATCTAATTTTTCAGATTTAATAATGAAAATTTGCCTTTAAGAGATTTCTGATAGGTTTCGTAGGAATTACCCAATTCTTCACATTTTTTACATATACATAGTTGAGAAACAACTGAACGATCGCAATCATCTTGAAATTCACATTGTGAACATCCTGCAGAACCATCACATATCATACATTTGAGATCTTCAGTTTCAACACATTTTTCATGTTTGACACCAAGGCCCTTTGACCAGAGACCAACTTCATTTACATTAATTTTTTCATTACAAACTATGCATGTACCTTCAAATTTCATTGCAATTTTTCGCCAGCTCATTGCAACAATTCGATCTCCTTTTCAATTAATTCCTCGTATGTTTCTTCAAATTCAAGTTCAATTGAATCATTTTCTTTTAGTGACAAAATGAATGGAAAGAAAAATGTTGCAAATGTACTATTTGATACATGAAGTTTTTTAGACAATGTTGAAGCAATTGCTTTGATTTTTGCACCATCCCAACGTAATCTATTCAGTAATGGCCAAGAAAGATTGTATTGAGTGTATCTTGCAGAAGAATCTTTTTCATAAAGTGATAATAAAATTGAATCTAAATATCTTAACAGTCTCCAGTTTTGTGTTTTCATAATTTTACCATACAACATGTCAGCTTCTGAAATAATTTCTAATGCTTTAGACATTTTATCAGAAGGCAAATTGCTAGTTATGATACTTGAATAAAATGCATTAATTTTTTCTCTAGGATCAATTCTTAAAGAAAATAAAACAATTCTTGCTTCTTCTAGTGACTGTGATTTGAAAAATGCATTTAATCCGTCTTCAATATTTAGAGATTCAAATGATTTTTCAGTATTAGGTTCAAATCCAGTTACTAATGCTTGTGCAGAATTTATCATAGAACGAATGTCACCTTTTGAATCAGTGATTAGTTTTATCAATCTACCAGGATTGATCTTTGCTTTTTCTTTTTCTAAGATCATGTTAAGATATAATTTTAGAAATCTAGGGGAAAGAGGACTAATTTGTAAGGTTTTTACAACTTTTTTGATTTTTTTCATTTTATCAGAAGAGTCATAATTTCCAGCAAGTACAATTGGGACTGTTGGTTCTTTTAAGATGTTAATGAGAGCTTCAACACCACCATAGTCAGAACGGCCATGAATTCCATCTACCTCATCAATGAAAATCATAGGTTCACCAAGAACAGTTTGATTTCCAAGTACAGGAGTTAGTATCTCTTGAATATTTTTTTTATTTCTAACATCACTTGCGTTAAGAGCAATCATATCATAACCAAATTGTTTTCCTGCAAGAAAACACATGGTTGTTTTTCCAATTCCAGGAGGACCAATCAACAATAATGGCTTTGTTCCTTTTTTCCATTTTCCAAACCACTCAACAAATTGTTTCCTGGCATCTTCATTTCCAACCATATCAAAAATATTTTGAGGTCGGTATTTTTCGGACCACATCATTTGTATCACTTAGGAAGATTTTGGGTCAAATCTGACCAAATATTTTGTTCTTGTAATTTTTTATACCAAAATAGATTGTAATGTTCAACAGTTAGGAACAAAAATTCTAAGAATTTTCTATGTGAGAAACTATCTGGGAGTTTTTCAAGTGCGGCTCGGGCATCGTTTAGATATGATTCACTATGGTTCATTGTTTCTTCAAATCCACTTTTTACATCATTCATTTTTAGAGAATAGAAAAGTGGCCATGATGGAATTTTTGCTGCTTTGTCTCTAATACTGTCTTCAATTTCATTTCCACAACCAACAGATTCTGCTGCTTTTGCCATGCCGGTGTAAAAAATATCAGCTAACGGTGCACGGTTTAATGCCATGTTTCGACCAGCAGTACCCATTACAGAACGGTATTTTTTGTAACTTTCAATTAATTCTTCTTCTGTAATTGATGTTGGTTTATCTTTTAATTTTGTATCAAGGTATTGACCAATTCTTGCTTGTTTGAATCCTTCTTCAAATTCTTTAAGAACATCTTCACCACCTTTTGAGATTTTTTCTCTTGCAAGTTTTAGTATGTATGGATTCATTAGCTTGTAGTCATCTAAATATTCTAAATCTTCATCTTTGTCTACAATTCTATCCATAGGTTCACTGAGATCTATTGCAATAATATGACCATCAACAATATCTTCTCGCATGTTTGTGGTTGGATCATCTTTAAAGTAATCAGTAGATGCATCAAAAAGACCATTAAATACAGGAAAAGTCATTTTAACAAAATTTGAATTTAAAATTCTAAGAACTCGGTCATGTAAAGTGTCAAAGTCTTGTAATTTTGATTTAATAGGATCAATTTCAGAAGCATTAAGAATGATTTCCGTTGAACCAACTTCTTCAGCAAATTTTTGTTGTGTAGTGTTAGGAGATTCATCAGAGTTTATTTGATCAAATAGATTTTTTGCAAATCTTTTAGCAAATTCTGGAAATGTATTTTCTGCTTCTTCTTTATAGTGATTAAATTGTTTGAATCCTTTTGATTTGAATAAACCTTGTTTTATGATTTGTTTTCCAGGTTTAGTTCCCATTAATGCACTTTTACTGAAAATTGATTCGTCTTTTCCACTCACAAAAGATTGTTAACAAATTGCTATTTATGCGTTCAAAGATCTAATTTACATTCGTCTAAATTCGGCAATACCTTTTTGTGTAATTTTTAGTTGAATTGATTTTCCAAAAGGACCGCTTTTTTCTACAGGTGTCATAAGACCATTTTTCTCAAGATCTTGAAGAATAGTATCTAGATTGTTTGTTGATAAATTTCCTTTCTTCTGAATTTCTTCAAATTTAGATATTTTAGTCATCAATAAACCAAGAACAATTTTTTCTTTAGGCCAATTTTTTGTTGAAAATTCTTCTTTGCGTGGAGATTCTTGAAAATTATCAGGAGATGATGATTCTCTAAAATTATCAGGAGATGATGATTCTTGGAAGAAATTTCCACGTGGGGTTTCAGGACGAGCTGATATGTCTTGTTTAAGACCAGCACGTTTCAATAATCTTGGGAGTATTCTAGCAAGTGGTATGATCATAAATATGAGCAAATAGATCCAAGAGTAATTTTCTTCCATGTTATGTAATTATAATTCGAAAGTACTAATGTATGTGTTACAGTTCTATTGAGATTTTGAGAAAACGCGATATTCTCCTATAATAGAATTACATTTGTGACAGGTGTATTGACCCCTCTCAATCAGGATTAGTCCATCAGCCACTTGCTCGTTTGGTTTTTCTTCAATTTGTATTTTGGTCGGACCATCAAATTCAGCGTTACATGTTTTGCAGAAATGTTTTAACATTTTTTCATTATCAAGTTTTTCCAAGGATGCCAAGAAATATTTTTCCATACTTGGAACAAGTTTTGATTTTTCAATTTCTTCATCAGTAAGTTCTGCATTAACCCATCCACCTGAGCCTTGTAATTCTGTTGCCGTCATAATCATTCAATTTCAATCATAAATAAAGAGGTTTTCAAAGAAAATATCATTCAATTAAATTATGTAGAAATTAGAAAATCGTAATGGAGACAAATCAGATTCTCAAAGAAGCATCGAGAAGAATTTACGAGGCCGTAAAAGACATGGCAGGTACAGAAAAGGCTGCCGGAGATTTTGGAAGAGGAGCAGGAGGAGATATTTCTAGAAATATTGACATTACTGCAGAAAATACCGTTTTAGATTATCTAAAGGAAATTAATTTTCAGTGTGTAGTTTTAGGAGAAGAATGTGGTCGTGTAGAATTGTCTGATGAACCAAAAGGATTTGTTATCATGGATGCCATTGATGGTTCTGCAAATGCAGTCAGAGGAGTGCCATTTTTTTGTTCATCATTAGCATTTGCAACAGAAAATAGACTTAGTTCCATAACAGACGGAGTAATAACAAATCTTTCAACGGGTCAGATGTATTCTGCCTCAAAAGGAAAAGGCTCATTCCTAGATGATAAACAAATCACAGTTCACAAAGATACACCGTTATACAAAATTGTAGGAGTCAATACTTCTGGCGCATCACAAGAAATAATGAAAAAACTGCAACCTGTTTTTGAACATCACAGTCATACTAGACATTTTGGTGCAAATGCTTTGGAGATGGCAATGTTTTCACAAGGTTTGATGGATGTTTTCATTGATTTAAGAAATAAAATTAGAATTCAAGATATTGCTGCAGGGTACATAATTGTCAAAGAAGCAGGAGGTTTACTTTTAGATTCAGAATATAATTCTCTTGATGCAGATTTGAGTTATGAAACAAGAGTTTCTTTTATTGCAGCTGCTAATCAAGAAATTTTAGATGAGATACTTCCAAAAGAAAAATAAATTTTATCCGTATGATTCGTATTTTACTTCAAAGGTTCCATCTTCGTGTGGATTATCTCTATTAACAAATCCTCGTTCAGCTACATAATCCATTACTCCATCAATAGTTCCTTGATAACCACAAATGTAAATTCTAGTGTTTTCAGGAGTTGTTTTTTCTCCAACTAATTCATCTAACGGAGAAACACCTTCTGCATTTGGTTTGAAAAATGATTCAACTCTTCCTACTTGTCCATTCCATGATCTATTGTAGAATTCTTTTGGTCTACTAATTGCTGCTCTATATTTGAAATTCCATTTGTCTGCGCCTCTTTCCAAACTTTCATTTTCAAAGTCAGTTAGAAGACGTTTGTAACTTAATTCATCCACATAACTTGCACCATGTAAAACTACAAGTTGTCTTTTATCTCCAGTATCACGAAAATGATTTGCAAATGCAATGAATGGTGCAAGACCAGTTCCACCACCAACACATACGACTCTTCTAGTGTCTGGTTCTCCGTTAGGAAGTTTATCTTCAATAATCAAATCATCACCAGTCGGATCACCAAGTAATACTTCATCTCCTACACTAAGATAGAATAATTCAGTAGTGACACGACCAGGTAATGGTTTTCTTACCCATCTAATTACAAATTCAAAGTAATCTCTATTTTCTGCATGTGATGCAATTGAGTATGCACGTTTTACAATTTTATTTTCTGCGCGAACAGGTAATCCAATAGTTAAAAATTGTCCAGTTTTATATTTCGGCATACCATTTACTGGGACTAGTCTGATAACAACTAGATCTTCTTTTAATAATTCAGTATAGATGATCTTTGCTTTTGTATCAGCCATGTGAGGAAAGTTTCTTGATTTGGATAAATGTATTTCTCTTCAAAAGTTGACAGAATTACTTATATTAGAAAATTTTTAGGCAAAAATAGAAACATGGCTAAAATCACATGTAGCGATTATGGATTTGAGTGTCCATACGTCATAGAGGGCGATGTCGAACATGTGATCGATGAATATCAAAAACATAGCGATGAAGAACATGGAATAGAATATTCTGTAGAAACATTAACACAAGTAATTCTAAGACAACAAAATTAATTTTAAAAAATTATACTCTTTTCATTGATGCAGATAAAACTGGTAATTCTTTATCAATAATTTTCTCAACAGCAGGTACAATGCCGGCTCGAAGTTTTGCATTTTCTTCATAAATTTCTGCAACTTGATCTCGGAATAGTAATTTTATTCGAGGTAATTCCATAATAGTTTCTTCTACAGCTCTTGGTTCAGATATATCTAAAATCAAAGTTCCTTTTTTCTTTTCTTGCATAACAAGTTTGATTCTTTCAAGATCAATCAAGAAATAATCAGCTGTTGTTGCAACTATAATAATATCAAATTTATCAAATCCTGAAAGGACATCAACAAACTCCATTGGAGTGCCACACAAAAGTTGAGAGAAATTTGTAGCGCGTTCCATATCTTTACTAGTAACTGTAAACTGGAGTTCTTTTTGTGCTAATGTTTTTGCAACCATGGCTGCAGATTCACCTGTTCCAATGAGTAATACCTTCTTTTTTGCATCCAAACCAACTTTTTCTTCTATCAAGTTTAATGCAACATCTCCCAGTGAGAGAACATCTTTACTAATTTGAGTTGAATCACGTATGGAATTTGCTAGTCTTATTACACTATCAAATAATTTATTTAGAATTTTTCCAGATGCACCAGATTTTTTTGCAATTTCTAATGATTTTTTTAATTCATCAAAAACTTCCTGCTTTCCGACAACTACAGAATCTAATCCACATGCTAATCTCAAAAGATGAAGATAAACATCATCATCTTTGAATACTTCAAGAGTTTGATCAAAATGATCAATATCAATTTGTTCAATGCTTGAATTTTTTTCCCAAGTTTCTTTCATTTTATTAATTATCAAACCTTTTCCTTCAGGTCTTCGTGCATCAGTTGAATCATCTTTTTCAAGATTGCTAACAGTAAAAATTTCAACTCTACTTGATGTTTGAACGATAATACATTCTTCAACTCCAGGGATTTTTTTAAAAGCCTCAGTTGCTGCATCTACGTCTTTGAATGCAAATCTAGAAAGAGAATGTAAAGGTACGTTTTTGAAAGTAACTCTTGCGTTTAAAACATCAAATTTAACTTCACTCACATCATATCACCAAAATCAGTTTAATTTTTTCTTCCACCTTTTGCAGTTCTAAAAACGTTCATTCCAAGATAATAGTTTTCATGTAATGAATCCAAATATGAAAGATTTTGTTCAACTTGTGCTATTTCTTCAGGTAATGCTTCAGGATCATTTCTAAGACGATCTAGTTTTTCTTGTAATTCATCACCAAGAACAGTTATTCCAGTTTCATAGTTAGAAATTCCTCCAAAACGTTCATCTAAAATATTTTCAGGATTATAGTTAGGTGTAGTATCTTCATAATTGAGAGCTTTTCTTGTAATGTCATCTTTTTCATCTTCAGATAAGATAGCTTTTGGAAATCTATCTACTTTATCTAAGAAAAATTCTGGTTCACCCATTTCTCTTCTAAATATAATTTCATTTTTTCTTTTGTTAGTTGTGTCAGGTGCTTTTGGAGGTTCAGTTTTAATTTCTTCTGCGATTGCTTTGAACTCATCTTCTGATGCTTTTTCTGCCAACTCTTTCATTTCTTTGGCTTTAGCAATTGCAGCTTCTGCTGCAGCTTCTGCATCTGCTGCGGCTTTAGCTGCTTTTTCTGCATTTTTAGATGCCTTTAGAGAACTTTTTTTATCTTGTTTTTTTGACTCTGCAGCTGCTTTTGGATCTTCTTTTGTTTTAGAATCTTTTTTGTCGTCAGACATCAATTTTTCACTCAAATTGCCTGGATTTTAAGATTATTGTGACAAGTATAACAAAAAGGTCATGCGATCAGATATTTTTTAATTTGAAAAATAAATGGCGCCCTCGGCGGGATTTGAACCCGCGTCTCAGCCGTGACAGGGCCGAATTCTAGACCGGGCTATACTACAAGGGCAGTATTTACAAGAAAAAGAAATGCTGGTTTTAAAGTTTCCATTTTTAATTTCAGACGCTGGTAAACGACTAAATTGTACAATAATGGGAAAACTCCAATGGGTCTATAGCGCAGCCAGGTAGCGCACCGCCCTTTTAAGGCGGCTGTCGTGGGTTCGAATCCCACTAGACCCGCGTTATTTTGTAAGTGCTTTAACACGTTTTTCTAGCAAAGTCAATGATTTTTTCACATTATCATTTTGAGTTTTGATAGATTTTTTCAGTGTTACAAGTTTTCGAGTTCGTTGACCAATCATTCGTGTTTGTTCTGAAGTTCCAGAAGATCCCTTTGATTTTCTTTGTTTAAGAGATGATGAAATTGTGGTTTTTTGAATTAACTCAAAGAGTTTGTTTGTTTTGATTTCTTTAATTCCAAGAGATTCAATTTCATTTAATTCCAAATCAGTGAGTAATTTTTTTGAATTGTGTGATAATTGAACAAGATTTCCAACAATATTGTGTGCTGTACGAAATGGTATTTTTTCAAGAACTAAATTTTCAGCTAAATCTAAAGCAATCAAAAATCCTTCTTCAGTTGCTTTTTGCATTTTTTCTTGATTAACTGTGAGATCAGACAACATTGATTTTATGATAATTAATGCAGTGATTGATGTTTTTGATGTTGACCAGATTGAAGATTTGATTTGTTGTAAATCTCTTCCATATCCAGACGGTAAACCTTTGGTTGTAGTTAAGATAGATGTCAGATAACCTATAACCTGAGATGTTTTTCCACGAGTTAATTCTAAGATATCAGGATTTTTCTTTTGTGGCATTACACTTGATGGAGATGTAAAATCATCTGAAAGTTCTATGAATGAAAATTCAGCTGAAGACCAAATAATAAAATCTTCAGATAATCTACTTAGATTTGTCATCATAATTGCAGAGTTTGCAACATATTCTGCTACAAAATCACGTGTACTTGTTGCATCAATTGAATTTTCTACAAGAGATGAAAATCCAAGCATTTTTGCAGTACTATCTCTATCAATAGGAAGGCTAGTTCCGCCAACAGGACCTGCACCTAACGGACTTTGATTTACTCGCGCATACAACGACATGAATCTATCAAAATCTCGTAACAATGAATCAGCATAAGAAAGCAAATAATGTGAAAATACTCCAACTTGAGCTTGTTGAAGATGTGTATACAATGGCATTATTGTTTTAGTATTTTCTTGTGCAGTTTTTAACAGAGTAGAAATTGTTTCAATCAAACATTGTAATAATATGTTAATGTCATCACGAATTTTTAGTCTAATATCAAGTGCAACTTGGTCATTTCGTGAACGAGCAGTATGCATTTTTCCACCATTTTCAATTCCAGTTTTTTTGATAACAAGTGACTCTATTAATTCGTGAATATCTTCTGGTTCAAAATCAGGTTGAGAAATGTTTCCCCCTTTCAGTTCTTCTAATGCAGTTAAGATTTTTTTTGTTTCAGTTTTTGACAAAAGTTTATTTTCATATAACATGATAACATGTGCTTCACTTCCAATGATATCATAAAACGCAATGTCAGAATCGTCTTTTATGGATGATACATAGCTTAAGGTAATATCATCAAGATCTTTTCCTAATCGGGAACGATACATCAACATGGATTCAAAATCGCTATATATAGCAACTACGGATTTAACACAATGGCACAAGATGTGAAGCAGCTACGAGTAAAAATTTTCGATGAATTATCACAAATCGTGGATCCTGAAATCAACACTACAATTACAGAATTAGAATTAATTGATGAAGTAGACATTAGTGATGCCAATGTCAAAGTTGATTTACATCTAACAAGTCCATTTTGTCCAGCAGTTTTTGGATTTAAAATTGCCCAAGACATTCATGATAATTTATTGAGCATTCAAGGAATTGATGATGTCAAGGTAAATGTGTCAAACCATTTCATGGCCGAACAGATTAACAATCAGGTAAATAACAGTCCAAATCCTCACAAAAAGGATTAATCTCGAATTCCTAAAAGATATCCTCTCAAAAGTTGAATTCCCATTGCAGGATCAACTCCTTTTGGACAAACTTGACTA
>Ga0209404_10001514_pt1 | contig 15524 bp, 24 predicted proteins | sample TroAtlMetagenome_2_FD_187447 | JGI IMG/M metagenome (GOLD analysis project Ga0209404, IMG submission 187447) | Marine eukaryotic phytoplankton communities from Atlantic Ocean - Tropical Atlantic ANT8 Metagenome (SPAdes) (version 2) | ecosystem: Environmental > Aquatic > Marine > Oceanic...
GGACACGAAGTAGGACATGCCCTTTATACACCTGATAGAGACTGGTTTGCAGAAGATGAGTGGATTGGACTTAACCAATCATTTGTGAATATTGTTGAGGATGTAAGAATCGAGAAATTGATGAAGCGTAGATATGCTGGCATCTCAAAGACATTCTACAATGGATACCATGAACTATCTGATGAAGATTTCTTTGATGTAGAAGGCAGAGATGTTAATGAAATGAACCTTGCTGATAAGGTTAATCTATATTTCAAGATTGGTAATTTCTTGGATATCAAGTTTACTGTTGAGGAAATGGTTCATGTAACTAACATAGAGCATTGTGAAACATTTGATGAGGTACTAGTTGCTTCTAAGGCATTGTTTGAGTACTGCCAACAGGAGTTAGAGAAGAAGCAGAAAGAAGAGATGGAAGCAAATATTGATGCCATACCTGGTGGTGGTGATGGTAAAGGTGATGGTGGTGAAGAGATTTCTAATGATGGTGGAAGTATTGAGGATGAACTTGAAGATTCTGAGGAACCAAAAGAAGGAGAATCATTTGGTGGAACTGCACAACAAGGTGGTAAAACTGGTGGTACATTCGGTGTTGATGCAGGTACCGATGGTTTGGAGGTAGAGACTGCTGATTCATTAGCAGATGCACTTAAGGGTTTAACTAATACTGGTGCAGAAGAAAGTGAGTATTTTGAATTACCAGAACTTGATTTGGATAATGTTATTGTTTCTAACAAAGAAATTCATGACAACATGGAAACCTATTGGGCAGAAGAATTTGAGAGTCTAAAAGAACGTTATGATGTTGTGGATAGACCTAGACATTTACAAATGATATCGGATAGATTTGAAGAAGTAGATGCTGATTTCGTTAAGTTTAAGAGAAGTGCTCAAAAAGAAGTAAACTATCTTGTAAAAGAGTTTGAGTGTAAGAAGTCTGCTGATTCATATGCTCGTGCCACTACTGCTAGAACAGGAGTTTTAGATTGCAGCAAACTTCATACTTACAAGTACAATGAGGACTTATTCAAGAAAGTAACTACTCTTGCTGATGGTAAGAATCATGGATTGATATTCATTCTTGATTGGAGTGGTTCTATGCAGCATGTTCTACATGACACTATCAAGCAACTTTATAATCTATTGTGGTTTTGTAAGAAGGTTAATATTCCTTTTGAAGTATATGCTTTTACAAATGAGTATCCTAGAGGAAATGTTGATCACAAATATCGTATGGCAGCAGCATATGAGAAGAAAGCAGGAGTTGCTATTATAGAACAAACATTCTCTTTGATGAATCTATTCACAAGTAAAGTAAATGGAAAAGAGTTGGAAGAACATATGAAGCATATCTATCGTCTTTCTGCTAGGTGTTATAGTAGAGAGTTTGGATGTTATTATGGTTTCCCTCTTGGAATGAATCTTTCTGGAACACCATTGAATGAAACATTAGTTGCTCTTCATCAGGTACTTCCAAAGTTTCAAAAAGAGAACAATCTTCAAAAAGTTCAGTGTGTAGTATTAACTGATGGTGAAGCAGCACCATTGAGATTTAGTAAAGAGTTTGATCGTCAATGGGAAGAGGGTCCATTTCTAGGAAGTGCTTACGTTGGGCATAATTGCTACTTAAGGAATCGTAAGACAGGATATACTTATTCTTGTCATGACTTAGGAAACTGGGCAGATGTAACCAGTATGCTCCTAGTTGATTTAAGACAAACTTTTCCTGCTACTAATTTCATTGGAATTCGTGTTATGGAATCTCGTGCTGCTGGACAATTTGTTCGCAGATATACTGGATATGAGGATGACAGATTTGAGAAAACAATGAAGGTATGGAAAAAAGAAAGAGCATTTTCTCTTAAAGATGCTGGATATCATACTTACTTTGGATTATGTTCAAGTGCATTATTAAATGATGATGAGTTTGAAGTTAGAGAAGATGCTACTAAAGCACAGATTAAGTCTGCTTTTGCTAAGAGTCTCAAGAATAAAAAGATGAATAAGAAGATTCTTGGTGAGTTTGTAGAACTTGTTGCTTGATAAATACCCATATAGTAATCAGTAAAAACATGTCAAAATTTGGAGATTTGCTTGGTGGGACACCTGCACCTGTTGCTAAACCACCAACACCAGCACCAGTAGTAGAAGCACCACCAAGAGCAGAAGAGGAAGTGGCAGCAGTGGTAAGTCCTCCTGTTGTTTCTAAAGCAGCACCCTTAAAGGAAGAACTCTTTAAGAAGTCTAAGGATGAACTAGAAAAGATTGGTAGAACTGTAGGAATTGAGTTGGATAAGAGACAGTCTCATTCTAAGTTAGTTGTTGAACTTCAATCGCATATAGAAAAGAATAAAGTTAAACTGAGTTAGTCCAATTAAATAAGTGTCTACTGGGGGTTCTATACCCCCTTTTTTATTGGTATACTACGTATATAAATAAATCACTAAATCATGACTTTCGAATTAAAAATGACAGAGCAGCAAGCAGTTGATGGATTGAGAAGTACATTTGGAAATGAGTTTGTTGCTGCTGATGTTCGTGGATTCTGTGCCGCTAATAATATAGGTTATTCAACAGTTACTAAAAAGATACAGAAGTATAAAGTTGGTAAAGGTAAGTGGAATCTAGAAATCACTCAAGAAAGTGTAGAGCAGATTGAAAATTCATTTGCTGCTCCTTCAGTCGAACCAGTTTTAGAAAGAAGTTTGGTTCCTGAAGTTGATGACACTTTTGTTAAGTTTGGTTCCTTTAATGATGTTAAAAAGATTATTCAATCCAAACAATTCTATCCAACATTCATTACTGGACTCTCAGGTAATGGTAAAACATTTTCAGTTGAGCAAGCATGTGCTTCTCTTAAGAGGGAACTAATTCGTGTAAACATTACAATTGAAACTGATGAAGATGATCTTATTGGCGGTTTCCGTCTTGTTAATGGTGAAACCGTCTGGCACAATGGCCCAGTCGTGGAAGCTCTTGAGCGAGGAGCAGTCTTGCTCCTTGACGAAATCGACCTTGCCTCTAACAAGATTCTCTGCCTTCAGAGCATCCTTGAGGGAAATGGAATTTTCCTTAAGAAAACTGGAAGATTCGTTAAACCGTCTAGAGGATTCAACGTATTCGCCACCGCAAATACTAAGGGTAAGGGTTCAGACGACGGAAGATTCATTGGAACTAACGTGCTCAATGAAGCCTTCCTTGAAAGATTCCCAGTTACCTTTGAACAAGAATACCCCTCACCCTCAATAGAACAAAAAATCTTAGGTGGTATTGCTTCTAAGTTGGGTGTTACTGATACTGATTTCTGCAAGAGATTGGTTGATTGGGGTGACATCATTCGTAAAACATTTTATGATGGTGGTATTGAAGAAATCATTAGTACTCGTAGATTGGTTCACATTGTTCGTGCATTCTCTATCTTTGGTAAGAAAGAAAAGGCAATTGAAGTTTGTATAAATCGTTTTGACGATGAGACTAAGCAAGCATTCCTTGAACTCTATGACAAGGTAGATGCTGACTTTAACTTAAATACTGGAGATACTAATGAATCTGTGGAAAGAGTATAAGGATGTATTGCATGACACTATCAACCTTCATAATAATGTTGGTAGTGTCTGGGCACAGTGGGAAAGTAAGAAAACTTATCTTACTGCCAAAACCTACACTAATCCTAGTATAATTAAATCTAGAGAAGTAGAAATCTGGAATGAAAAAACTTGTATCTATAACAACATCATCTATCCTAAGACTGGAAGTAACCTTCCCTGTTTTGGTATGGATCTTATGGGATTTAACGACAAGAAAGTCATTATAGTATTTGATTTTCAACATCCTGTAGAAAATTTTGAATACTCTATACCTGGATTACCTGTATATGAAGGTGATTATAGATTCTTTGAGATAGGTAATCATTTTTCTAAGAACATATACATTGCAAAGTGTACTATGTCAGAAGTAGGGGAGCATTTAGATATGTTTAAAACCTACTTGACTAACTTCAAATTTATGTTAGAATTAGAGAAACCCACTGGTACTGATACTAGTGAATATAAAGACTTTGATGCTTATATGACTAAACTTGATCCTGTATCGGGATACCTAAAAGGAAAGTTTGGTGGAGATAAAGCAGAAAGTTTAGTTAACGATTTCTTATTTGAATATGGTTAATTCTTGGAGTTTACTTTACGACGAAATGTACGGACCCGAAGACGAAGCAGCAAATCTTAAACAATGGAAAGAAAATCAATTAGCACAGGGAAAACCTATGACTGATGATGTTACTGGTATTACAGAATATCCACCAGATTATATGCTTAGTGATGCTTCTATTGGTGATATGAATATAAGTTTGAACTATGATGAATTAACGCTAAATATCGAGGATCCAACAAAGGAGATTATGTCAGACAGCAGGAACAAGTACCATGAAGAGGAGATACTCAAAGATGTGGAAGAGTATGTATCACGTACTTACAATGGACATTACACAGGTACTAAACATGAGTATCGTAATGTTCAAACAATAGACTTGATGGCATCAAGAGATCTTGCATCCGATTTCTGTCAAGCAAACATACTAAAGTATGGTAGTAGGTATGGAAGTAAGGATGGAAGAAACAAAAAAGACTTGCTAAAAGTGATTCATTATGCTATGCTATTGTTACATTTTGATGAGCATTACGGCAAACCTAAAATGACATCTGGAAACATTGATCACAACATGCCTTAATTATGATAACTGAAACAATGAATTTATCTGACAAAACTTTAACTATTCTCAAAAACTTTGCTGGAGTTAATAACTCTATACTTGTAAAGAAGGGGAATCAGTTGCGTACTATTTCAGTAGCAAAGAACATTCTTGCAGAGGCAGAGATTGAAGAAGATTTTCCTCGTGAGTTTGGTATCTATGATTTGAATCAATTCCTTAATGGATTGAGTCTTCATCAGGATCCTGATTTAGATTTTGAGAATGATTCTTATCTTAATATTCGTGAAGGTAAGCGTAGAGCAAAGTATTTCTTTGCAGACCCACAAGTAATAATTTCTCCACCTGAGAAAGAAATTACATTGCCATCAGAAGATGTTCATTTCCAATTAGAAAGTACTGCTTTAGATAAGTTACTTAAGGCAGCAGCAGTATATCAATTACCAGATTTCTCTGTGATTGGTGAGGCAGGTGTAGTTAAACTTGTTGTTCGTGACAAGAAGAATGATACTTCCAATAGTTACTCTGTTGTTGTAGGTGAAACTGATAAAGAGTTTACATTCAATTTTAAGGTTGAGAATATTAAAATTATTCCTGGTTCATATGATGTAGTAGTTTCTAGTAAACTATTATCTCAATTCAGCAATAGTCAGTATAATTTGAAGTATTTTATTGCTCTTGAACCCGATTCTACATTTGGATAATGAAAGTATCTAAACAAGTAGAAGATAGTGTAGCGGAGGCTATTAGTAGTCTTCGCAATGCGTTAGCATTTGCAGCAAGATCCGAAGAACCTTATATCGCAAAACATATTGCAGATAAGATTATGGAACTTGATAGTCTTATTAAAGTTAATCAACTATTAGATGATTTGGAGGAAATTCGTGAGATTGACACAAAAGGTAATTGATGAAATTCAATTAGCAATGACTCACACCAAAATGAATGGTGAAACCAACTGGAAAGATGGTGATGAGATTGATGTGTGTCTTGGTGGCACATTTGCAGGTGATAAGTTTATCAGTATAATAAACAGAACACGTAGTAACACTACTAAACAAACCAATCCTCTATAGCTCAGTTGGTAGAGCAGTTGACTGTTAATCAACCTGTCCCTGGTTCGAGTCCAGGTGGAGGAGTTATTTAAAATCATTATGAAATTTAAAGCGACTGTATTTGTAACACTAAGAGGATCTGTATCAGATGCTGCTGGTAATGCAGTGATGAACAATACTCATAGAATTGCACCCAAACTTAAATCAAACCTATTACGGATTGGTAAGGTGATTGATTATTGGTTCGAAGCAGATGATTATGAAACTGCAAAGGAAGAATTATATACTCTTAGTGATTTGATGTTAGCAAATACTGTGGTGGAAGATTGGAGTTATGAATTGACAGAAACTGAAGAGACTGGAATAGGAGATATATCAAATGATAATGCTGGTACTTCAAAGCATCATTTATTTGAATGAAGAAATTCTGGAGGGTATGGAAGTATGCGTTGGGTAGCTTCTCTGACGAAAAGACTAGACGATACGACAATTACATTGTTCTGGTACGTTCTATTATTTTCTTTTCTTATCTCATCACTAACTGTTTTATTACTGCAGGGGTAATTCGCCATTGGAACAATTAATGACTAACACTGAAATTATTAAAGGAAAGGTAAAGACTGTATTTACTACATCTGAACCTGATAGAGTTCTCATACAATATGAGGATAAGGTTACTGCTGGTAACGGCAAGAAGGAATTGATAGTAGAAGATAAGGGACGTATTTGTTGTGAGATATCTTCTATTATTTTTCGGAAATTAGAAGAAGCAGGAATCAATACACATTATATTGATAATTATCCTGTAAGTATTATGTGTTGTAAGAAGGTGGAAATTATTCCCCTTGAAGTTATCGTAAGAAACATTACTGCTGGTTCTATTTGTAGACAGACTACTCTACCAGAAGGCAAATTATTGATGGTTCCTTTAGTTGAATTTCATTTAAAGGATGATAGTAAGGATGATCCACTTTTAACTTACGATAGAATGCAATTGATGGGATATGATGCAGCAGAATTTATTCCATTGGCATTAGAAATTAATAAAGAGTTGATTGAAATATTCCATTCTATCGGATTGGATTTAGTTGATTTTAAGGTTGAGTTTGGAGCAGATAAGAATGGTAATCTATTACTTGCTGATGAGATAAGTCCTGATAGTTGTAGGTTGTGGAAGAGAGGAACTAATCAAAGTTATGACAAAGACTTGTTTAGAAACGATAAAGGTGATATAGTAGAAGCATATAGAAACATTTTGAATAAACTTAAAGCATGAGTGACTTTATCTGGGTTGAAAAATATCGCCCCCAGAAAATTGATGAATGTATTCTCCCAGAGAGTATTAAGAAAACCTTTAGTGATTTTCTAAATAAGGGTGAAATACCAAATATGCTTCTTGCAGGACCGCCAGGTGTTGGTAAAACCACGGTGGCAAAGGCACTCTGTAAGGAGTTAGGAGTGGACTATTATGTCATTAATGGATCGGATGAAGGCAGGTTTCTCGACACTGTTCGGACGAACGCCAAGAACTTCGCATCTACAGTCTCTCTTACAAGCGAGTCGAAACATAAAGTCATCATCATCGATGAAGCAGACAATACCACTTCCGACGTACAGCTCCTCCTTAGAGCGTCTATTGAGGAGTTCTCCAAAAACTGCAGATTCATTTTCACTTGCAATTACAAAAATAAAATCATTGAACCCCTCCATTCGAGATGCATTGTGGTTGAGTTCGGTGTTCAGTCTAAACATAAGCAAAAGATTGCGATAGAGTTCTTTAATAGACTTGTTTATATTCTAGAACAGGAAAGGGTTGAGTTTGATAAGAAAGTACTTGCTGAACTTATCAATAAGCATTTTCCAGATTGGAGAAGGGTATTAAATGAGTGTCAAAGATACTCTGTAAGTGGTAGGATAGATAGTGGAATCTTAGCAGCATTCTCTGATGTTGCTGTAGATGATTTAATCACTAATCTTAAGCAGAAGAATTTTCCTGAAGTTCGTAAATGGGTGGTTGCCAATCTCGATAATGGGATTGATATACTTTTTAGAAGAATCTATGATAAACTGTATAGTGAGTTAAAGTCTTCCAGTATCCCTGCTGCTGTTCTTGTTATTGCAAAATACCAATATCAGATGGCATTTGTTGCTGATCAGGAGATAAATATGCTTGCTTGTTTAACCGAAATTATGGTGGAGTGTGAATTCAAATGAATGTAAAACTAATTAAAATGTGGACTGGCGAAGATGTAATCGCTGATTTAGTCAAAGAAACAGATGACACTATTGTCATTATAAATCCTATTGTTGTAGTTCCTGGTGGACAAAAAGGACAGGTAGGACTTGCTCCTTGGTCTCCTATTCTTAAAGATAAGGATGTTGAGTTGGAAATTACCAGAAGATATGTTGTGTATATAAATGAACCACAGGAAGAATTTGTTTCTAACTATAGGCAAATGTTTAGTGGAATTGCAACACCACCCAAGAAGTTAATTTTATAGGTAAATGAAAGAAGAATTATTAAAACTATTAAAAGAGAATGCTTATAAGAAGGGTGAGTATACCCTTTCTTCTGGAAAAACCAGTGAGCACTATGTTAATTGTAAACCAGTTACATTGAATGGAAGAGGATTGACTCTTGCTAGTGTAATGTTATTAGAACATGTAGAAAGGGATTCTGCAGCAGTAGGAGGACTTACTCTTGGTGCAGATCCTATAGTCTCTGGAGTGGCACTTGTTGCTGGTTTAGATAAAAGACTCCTTGATGGTTTAATTGTCCGTAAGGAACCAAAGGGGCATGGTACAGAAGCATGGATAGAAGGACCGATATTACCAGAAGGTTCTAAGGTAACAGTCTTAGAAGATGTAATAACCACAGGTGGTTCTGCAATTAAAGCAGTGAAAAGAATCCGTGATGCTGGATATAAAGTAGAACGTGTTGTTTCTATTGTTGACAGACAAGAAGATGATGAGGCAACAACTGCTATGAAATTGGCAGGATTAGAACTTTATAGTATCTTTACATTAAAAGATTTGAGTGAAGAATAAGAAGCAGTTTAAACTAGACTGTTTCGGTTTTCTGGGAATTGTGTTATTATTAAGTGGCGTAGTTTCTGGAACAGTTGTTTATTATGCTATAATGGAAATTATAAAATGAAATTATTATGAAAACCTTAAGAAAAAAACAAAGACATCAGGTAAAATCTAGGTTTTATTACATATTCTGGGGTGCTGCAACTGTATCAGTATTTGCTGGACAAATGTATGTTGGTTCTGGGTATCGTTTAATGTCTGATTCTATCAATAGAATTTTGGATAATGTACAAGTTGAGCAGAAGTTTTATTAATGAGAGTAGAAACTAGAGAAGCAATGGAGATGTTGTTTTCTGCTAAATGGAACTTGCCAAAAGCAGCAAAACATTGTAAACTATCACGTAAGGAAATGATGATTACTTTTAGTGAGTACTGTGCTTTACATGAACCAACTTACAACAGGTTTGAAACCGAACTTCAATTGCAATTAGATTATGAGCAAGAAAGGACTTAAGACACCCTTACGTTATCCTGGAGGAAAATCCCGTGCTTGTACTAAAATGGGACAGTTCTTTCCAGATTTTAGAGAGTATGTAGAATATCGTGAACCATTCTTAGGTGGTGGAAGTGTTGCCATACATGTTAGTAAGTTGTATCCTCATTTAAAGATTACTGTTAATGATCTTTATGAACCTTTAATAAACTTCTGGAGTAATCTTCAGATGTTTGGTGAGGAATTGAGTAAAGAGTTATTCAATCTTAAAACTGCTCATCCTAACCCAGATTCTGCAAGGAATCTTTTTAATGAATCAAAGGAAATTATTAATGACAATAAAAAAACAGATATCGAAAGGGCAGTTGCTTTCTATATTGTTAATAAGTGTAGTTTCTCTGGTCTCACTGAGTCTTCCTCGTTCTCAAGACAGGCATCAGACTCCAACTTCTCCTTCCGTGGTATTGAAAAGTTAGTAGGATATCAAGAGATAATTTCTCATTGGCATATTAATTCATATTCATATGAATATTGTTTTGAAAATCATATTCATGATGGATTGTTTATGTACTTAGATCCTCCTTATGATATTAAGGATAATCTTTATGGTAAGAAAGGTTCAATGCATAAGAAATTTGATCATGATAAGTTTGCAGAAGATTGTGATAAACAAACTGTCAGTATGATGGTAAGTTATAATTCATCGCAGTTGGTTAAGAATCGTTTTAAAGATTGGACTGCTGCTGAATTTGATTTGACATATACCATGCGTTCTGTGGGTGAGTATATGAAAGAACAGCAACAACGTAAAGAACTACTCCTACTTAATTACTAATGGCAGCACTTGTTATTGCTCTTCCCGAAGAGGCAGAAGGGATTCTAGGGTACCCAATTTACTTAAGTGGGTGTGGTAAGGTAAATGCGACTATTGCTACAATGAGAGCAATAAGGGATGGACATAAGTTTATTATCAATTATGGTTCTGCTGGAACTGTAAGTAATGTTACTGGACTTGTGGAAGTTACTGGATATGTTGATAGGGATATGGATGCAAGAGCATTAAAATGTGATCTTGGACAAACACCCTTTGAAGATGGTATAATAATTGGTGAGACTGGAATAGTCTGTGGAAGTGGAGACAAGTTTGCAACATCTAAACCTGAGATTGATTGTGATATTGTAGACATGGAAGCATATGCTATTGCTAAAACATGCCTTAAAGAAGAGGTTGCTTTTAGAAGTTGGAAATATATTTCTGATAGTGCTGATGAGAATTCAGCATCTGATTGGGAAGATAATGTTCATAAAGGTAATTCTTTATTTAAAACAATACTTTATCGTGGAGGATTTAATTGATGCAACTTGAAGAATTAATTTCAGATTATCCCGACTTTCCAAAAAAGGGTATTTTGTTTAGGGACATTTCTCCAATATTGAGAAGTCCTGCAGCAATGACTTCGATGGTAAATCAGTTAGGAGATTTTTGTGATAGATTAACTCCTGATTATATTGTTGGTATTGAGTCTAGAGGATTTATTATTGGAACTGCTTTAGCAGCTAGACAAAGAATGGGATTTATCCCTATAAGAAAGCAAGGTAAATTACCTGGTAAGGTGATTGGTGTTGATTATACTTTGGAGTATGGTAAAGATAGATTAGAAATACAGTCTGGTATATTAAAAAATCAGAAGGTATTATTGGTTGATGATTTACTTGCAACTGGTGGTACAGTAAAAGCTGCTTCTAAGTTGATTAGTAGGGTAGGTGGACGACTTGTAGGTTGTGCATTTGTGGTAGAATTGCTAGAATTGAATGGTAGGGATAATATTCCTAATGTTCCTATTAAATCATTGGTGAGTTATGCCTGAACTAAAGGACTGGTTAAATTCTATTAATCAAACGAAGAAGAATTTGATTGATGAGGATCCTTCATTAGAAAAGGATTATAATCCGTATATTGTTAATCGAATATATTCGGGACATCTTGATGCGATTATGTTTGCAAATGAGATGAACATGTATAATTTTTTACCAAAGAAGTTACAATATGACTTTTATCTAAATACATTGAGATCCAAGAAGAGATATTCTCCTTGGCTCCGTAAAGATGAGATTAAAGATCTTGAATTGGTGAAACGTTATTATGGTTATAGTAACGACAAGGCAAAGCAGGCTCTAAAAATCCTAACCAAAGAACAAATTATTTTTATAAAATCGAAGTTTGAAACTGGAGGAAGACGATGAGTACGGTTAAGGAACCTGAAGTGTCCTGGACACCTGAGCAAATGGTGGAAGTTGTATTGGGTGAACCCGATGACTTTCTGAAAGTAAGAGAAACCCTCACAAGAATTGGAGTAGCATCCAGAAAAGAAAAGAAGATATATCAATCATGCCATATCCTACATAAGCAAGGAAGGTATTTCCTTGTTCATTTTAAGGAACTGTTTGCCCTCGATGGGAAACATGCTAACCTTACATCTAATGATGTTCAACGTAGGAATCGTATTGCTCAGTTACTTGCTGATTGGGGATTAGTAACTGTCGTAGATGGTGAAAAGATACAAGATATTGCACCTCTAAATCAGATCAAAGTATTAGCATACAAAGACAAAGGCGATTGGATACTTGAAACAAAGTATAATATAGGTAGCAAGAAAAAGAAACCCGAAGAATGAATGGTCGCCTAGACAAAGTAGAGATGACTGCTAAAGTCACAAGAATGAAAAATGGGGTTGATAGTAAAGCGTGGTATCCAGAGTGGGATGCCCGTCAAAGAGGTGCTGCTTCCCGTATACTCACTAATGTATTAGAACAGTTAGATGAGTATTGGATGTAAGAAATTTATTTTTGATGTTGATGGGACTTTGACACCTAGTAGAAAGAAGATAGAACATGAGTTCTGGGCACCTTTTCTAATATTCTGTCGCAACCATGATGTTTATCTTGTCACTGGTAGTGATAGGCAGAAGACATTGGAACAGTTGGGATTAGATATATGTTACACAGCTAAACGTGTATATAATTGTTCTGGTTCTGATGCTTATGAGAAAGATAAAAATGTTTATAGAGATAATTGGGAGTTGCCCAAAGATGTAGAGATGCATCTAAATGATGAGTTAGTATACAGTGATTTTCCTTTACGTAATGGAAATCATATTGAGAGAAGACCTGGCGGAGTTAACTTTAGTATTTTGGGTAGAGATTCCAATCCAATGAAGGGTAGGAAAGAATATATTAGTTGGGATAATATCAATGGTGAAAGGGACTATATTGCAAGAAGACTTTTATATAATTTTCCAGATTTAACTGTAGTACTTGGTGGACAGACTGGTATTGATATTGGACCTAAAGGTGCTGATAAGAGTCAAATTTTAAGAGACTTTAGTAAGGATGATGAGATACATTTCTTTGGTGATATGATGGAAGAGGGTGAAAATGATTATCCTTTAGGGAAAGCAGTACAAGAAATGGGTGGTTATTCCCACTGTGTAAAAGATTGGAAAGATACTAAAGTGCAGATAAATAATTTTGTCGCCTTCGGGGACAATAACTAACACTCGCTTTTAAAGGAGAACCATGACTAACTTAGCTACATATCATAGTGCCAACCTTCCAGAATTAATGAAGGTGATAAAACAAAATGGCATAGGGATGGATGATTACCTAGACAGATTTTTCAATACACCAATGCAATCGTCAAACTATCCACCATATAATTTGATACAATTAAATAATCATGAATCAAAATTGGAGATCGCACTTGCGGGGTTTAAGAAAGATGAACTCAAAGTCTTCACGGAGTTTGGAAAACTATATGTCGAAGGCAAGAAAGAAGAATCAGAAGTTGATGGAACGTTTATCCATAAAGGATTGGCCCAACGAAGCTTTGAACGAGTGTGGCAGATCACGGACGATACGGAGATTGGATCCGTCGAGTTTGCAGACGGACTCCTCACCGTGGAATTAAAGAAGATAGTTCCAGAACATCATGCTCGGAAAGAGTATCTATAAAATACACAAAGGGGTGGACACACCCCTTTTTTAATGTTATAATGACTTGTCGGATAAATACTGACTGCGGTATTCCCCTTTGGTAAGTTCAGGAATAGCGGCTATAGGAACTTACCGTTTTAATTAATATTAAAAATGTCAATCAAACTCACTCTACTTAAATCTGGAGAACAAGTTCTTTCAGATGCTTCTGAATTGATATCATCAGATGATAAGGATAAAGTTCATGGGTACCTATTTAAGAACCCTCATAAGGTTATTTCTACTCAACCATTACTTCTTACTGAAGAACAGCAAGATGATAATAGTTTAGAAGTAACACTATCCCCTTGGATTATACTATCAGCAGATAAGGAAATTGTTGTTCCTACTGATTGGGTAGTATCAATAGTAGAACCTTTAGAGTCAGTAGTTCAAATGTATCAAGAGAAGGTAAATGGAAAAGGTAATTAAATGTATATTGATGGATGTTGATAATGTCATCATCACTGAAATTGTTCAAATAGATGCTGAGATTGGTGATCCTGATTGTAAATTATTAAATCCATATCGCTTCTATACTTTGGATGATATGCGTCCTTGGCCTGAAGCAACATATCAGGCAGATATTATGGTAAGATCTAGTGATATACTTACTATTGCAGAACCAACTGCAGAGGTTATTGAAAAGTATCTTGAATTAACTAAGTAATGCGATTCTATACAAATGTCCAGATGGTTGGAGACAACTTCTTGGTTCGTGGTGTTGAAAATGGAAAACACTTCGCAACAAGAGAGAAGTTTTATCCAACCCTTTTTGTTCCTGCTAAAAATAAAACGAAACATAGAACTTTAGAAGGAGAGTATGTTGAACCAATTGAACCTGGTTCTGTTCGTGATTGTAGGGAGTTTATAAAGAGATATGATGGTGTAGAGAATTTTAAAATATATGGCAACGATAGATACATCTATCAATATCTCTCGGAGATGTATCCAGAGGATGAGATAAAGTTTGATGTAAGTAAGATTAAGATAACCACAATTGATATTGAGGTTAAGTCTGAGAATGGATTCCCCGATGTAGAATCTGCTGCAGAGGAGATACTTCTTATCACCCTACAGGATTATAATACGAAGCAAATTCGTACATGGGGTTTGGGTGCGTTTAATAATAAACAAGAGAATGTAATATATCAATCATTCAGAACAGAATATGAACTTCTTAGTTCTTTCATCAATTGGTGGATGATTGAGCAGAATACCCCTGAAGTCATCACTGGATGGAATAGTGAACTTTATGATATCCCATACCTTTGTCGTCGTCTAGAAAGGATTCTAGGTGAGAAACTTATGCGTCGTATGTCACCTTGGGGATTGGTGACTGAGAGAGAAGTTCATATTATGGGACGTAAGAATATCACTTATGATGTTGGTGGTGTTACTCAGTTGGACTATCTTAATCTTTATAAGAAGTTTACTTATAAAGCACAAGAGTCTTATAGGTTGGATTATATTGCTAGTGTAGAACTTGGGCAGAAGAAATTAGATCACTCTGAGTTTGATACTTTTAAGGACTTCTACACAAAGGGTTGGCAGAAGTTTGTAGAATATAATATAATTGACGTTGAACTTGTTGACCGTATGGAAGACAAGATGAAACTCATCGAACTTGCTATAACAATGGCATACGATGCTAAGGTAAATTATGCTGATGTATTCTATCAAGTAAGGATGTGGGATACCATCATTTATAATTATCTAAAGAAAAGGAATATTGTTATTCCACCAAAAGAAAGATCTGATAAAGACGCAAAGTACGCAGGAGCTTATGTCAAGGAACCGATTCCAGGAAAGTATGATTGGGTTGTCTCTTTTGACCTCAATAGTCTTTATCCTCATCTTATTATGCAGTACAATATCTCCCCAGAGACGCTCGTGGACAGAAAACACCCGTCCGTTACAGTTGATAGACTCCTCTCGGAGCAGGAGGTAATAGATGGGGATTATGCAGTTTGTGCGAATGGAGCTCAATATAGGAAGGATGTTCGTGGGTTCCTTCCTGAACTCATGGAGAAGATTTACAAGGACAGGACAATCTACAAGAAGAAGATGCTTGTCGCAAAGCAGCAGTATGAAAAAACAAAAACAAAGACTCTTGAAAAGGAGATTGCTAGATGTAACAATATTCAGATGGCCAGAAAGATTCAACTTAATAGTGCTTATGGTGCTATTGGCAATCAGTATT
>Ga0209404_10001517_pt1 | contig 15491 bp, 8 predicted proteins | sample TroAtlMetagenome_2_FD_187447 | JGI IMG/M metagenome (GOLD analysis project Ga0209404, IMG submission 187447) | Marine eukaryotic phytoplankton communities from Atlantic Ocean - Tropical Atlantic ANT8 Metagenome (SPAdes) (version 2) | ecosystem: Environmental > Aquatic > Marine > Oceanic | place...
TGATAGATTGCCATGAAAAAAACAAGAAACAACGCATGCTTTAAGCAACGAGGCTTCACGTTAATCGAGTTACTTGTGGTTATAGCAATAATTGCGATTCTTGCATCATTGCTTTTACCTGCTTTAGCCAAGGCTAAAGGCATGGGGCAGAGGATCAGCTGTCTCAACAACCTTAAACAACTCGGTTTAGCTGTGAAATTGTATTCCGGAGATAATGATGACTGGCTTAACCCGATTCAGGAGCGTGTCTCTCCTGGGCTTGAAACCAGTTGGAGACCTTATTTGTTCAAGTATCTTGGAGCTAATTGGGATCGGGAAAAGAAAATGTATATCGGAGGCTCCAAGCAAACTTATGATTGTCCTACGGAAAATACTAAGGGGAAAAAAGGTGATGTTTATCATTTAGGTAAGCCGGCAATTGTTGGGCAATTTCGGTTTGGTGAAATAGGCATTGCAAGTGGCATTGGCGCAGTAAATGTGCATTGGGTAAAAGGAGGGGCGCAACCTCCTTTCGGTCGCCCTCTAGGCTATGAGGATAATCTATGTAAATGGGGTTCAGTCGGGTCTGCTTCCGAGATGATTCTTCTTGGAGATGGTCATAGTAATCTTGGTGGTTGGCCTAATGATGCATGGTGGATTTGGAAGGAACTGGGTAATGCGAATTCACCAGGTTTTAATCGATTTATTCAAAATGATCCAGGCGCTATGCGTCATGGAGGCAAGTCCAATTATGTATTTGGAGATGGTCGCGCTGAACTTTTAGATCCTAATACTATCCCCTGCGACGAGTCAGCTTGCTGGTGGTCTGCGCCAGTTAGTCCGCATTGAAATGGCACTTCAAACTTTTCAAAAAAAACAACTATCATTGGCTGGTTTTTTATTTGCCTTAAGTATTTTGTTTTTTTTCTTTTTTAATTCAGCAGAAAAGGAGGCATTAGATTTTTATTACGATGAAAGTGAGAAGAAATTGTTTCATGCTCCTGCAACTTCTATCCCTCCAATTAAAGGAGTGAATGACGAGGTTTATGATGGGGTAAGAGCTATTTTAATAGCGCCTAGAGGGAAAAGTGGAAGCCCGTCGGCCCGTCGAATCGCTTATCTATCTAAATGGTCCCCTCAACTAAAGCAGCAGCGTGAAGCGGCAATTAAAGCAAAGGAGGCTGGCTTGGCCGTTCCTAATATTATTGATCGGTCACAAAGAAAATATCATCAGTTTGTTCGTACTGTGGATTCAACGAAATGGTATTCATTAAATACAGATCAAGCCGCAAAAATTATTGCAGTATTGCGTACGAAGGACAGTCAAGGGAAACTCCCTGAGGTGTGCAAGCCGAACAACTGAATTATCTAGGCCTTTTTGTAGAATGTTTCGAGAAACATTTATAAATGGTTAAAAGTAAAATATATGGAATCGACCTCTTTTAGTTTTCCGACAAATGTAGTAGTCGGCCCGGGTGTGATTGGGCGGATTAATGAAACGCTAGTTTCGATTGGCGTTCACAGGCCAATGGTTGTAACTGACGCCGGCCTATTGGCGACAGATGCGTTTAAAAAACTCACAGCTGCATTGTTACCTGGTGAGCTTAACCGTGACTGGTATTTGTATTCAGACGTTCAGCCAAATCCAACTGAAGCTAACACTCGCGGTGCGGCGGAACTGGCAATTGATAAAGGATGTGATGGAATTATTGGTTTTGGTGGTGGAAGCGCTCTTGATGCTGCCAAGGTTTGTCGTGTCTTAGTCAAAAAGCCTCAATTAAATCTTATTGATTACGATTGGGAAGCAGACTGGAGTGGGATTTTGCCTTTTATAGCTGTACCCACAACAGCGGGAACTGGTAGCGAAGTTGGTCGTAGTGGGGTGGTTACACCTGAAGGAGCGAAAAGCAAGGGTATGTATTTTCACCCTGAATTATTAGCCAAGTGTGTCTTTCTTGATGCAGAGCTGACTACTGGACTACCACCGGGTTTAACTGCTGCAACTGGCCTTGATGCGCTTACTCACTGTATTGAATCGTTTACATCACCGGTATTTCAGCCGCTATGCGATGGTATTGCGCTTGAGGGAATTTCCCTGATTGTTCGCGCCTTGCCTATTGCAATTACAGATGGCTCAAACACAGACGCCAGGAGTCATATGCTTGTTGCTGCAGCAATGGGAGGAGTAGCGTTTCAAAAGGATCTTGGCGCAACGCACTCGTTAGCGCATCCACTCTCAGCTATATGTGGGGTGCATCATGGAACGGCTAATGCGATATGTCTTCCGTATGTTATGCGTTTCAATTCTCGCAAAAGCCCTGGTGTTTATAGGCGGATTGGGATTGCCTGTGGTCTGGATGTCGTTTCATCTAGTGATGCAGATGCAGACGAACAAACGATTCATTTTATTGAAGACTTTATTAAGCAATGCGGTATGCCGTTGTCGCTTGAGGATGTTGGTGTGGAGGAACAGCATATCGAGCCCCTCGCTGATCAAGCTTGGTTAGACCCTTGTCATCAAACCAATCCTGTGCCAGTCACTCGTGAGGATTTGAAGGAACTTTTCTTGAAGGCTCTGTGAATAAACTCTCAACAAAACTTTTATTAAACGGACAATGGCTTGAAGGCTCTGGAGCTAGCAGGCTTGTTGTTACCAACCCTGCAACAGAAGAAACTGTTGCAGAAGTTAGTTCTGCAACAGTTGACGAAATTGGTCGAGCAGTTGAGGCGGGGCAAGTGGCGTTTGAATCTAGCTGGCGGGATATGCCGCCAGGTCAACGAGCTGAGTTGTTACGTGGTATCGCCAAGCTTATCCGTGAGAATACTGAGTCTATAGCGCAACTTGAAACTCGCAATGTGGGCAAGCCAATTTGCGATGCACGATGGGAAATTGATGCTGGGGCAAAGGTTTTTGAGTATTATGCTGGAGCTATTGGGCACTTGTGTGGCCAAACAATACCTGTTGCCAGAGGCGGATTTGACTTCACTTTGCGGCAGCCCATGGGTGTTATCGCGGCAATTACGCCATGGAATTTCCCGTTTCTTATTGCTTGCTGGAAGGTTGCTCCGGCATTGGCAGCAGGAAATTCAGTTGTATTAAAACCTGCTTCACTCACTCCATTAACCGCATTATGTCTTGGCCAACTAGCTCAAGAAGCAGGATTGCCTGATGGCGTTTTTCAAGTTTTGCCAGGTAGTGGTTATGAGGCTGGTAATGCTCTCGCAACCCATCCGTTAATTCGTAAAATTGGATTCACTGGTTCAACTGAGGTTGGTGCAAAAATAATGAAACTTGCTGCAGATGACATCAAGCGTGTTTCGCTTGAGCTTGGTGGTAAGTCGCCAAATATTGTATTTGCTGATGCTGATTGGCAGCGTGCTGCTTTGGAGTCTCCCATGAGTGTCTTTGCCAACACAGGGCAAGATTGTTGCGCTCGTAGTAGGATGTTCATTGAACAATCGATCTTCGATGATTTTGTTAGTCAGTTTGTCGCTGCTACAGAGGAACTTAATATTGGTGATCCGTTGCTTGATGAGACTCAGATTGGCCCTATGGTTAGTTCAGACCAAAGGGAGCTTTCTGAGTCTTTTATAGCCGAAGCTAAAGGTGATGGCCGTAATATTTTAACTGGTGGCGAGAGATTGAAAGGAAGCGGTTTTTATCTAAAACCTGCTGTGATCACTGGTGCGGAAATTAATGACAGGGTTTGGTGTGAGGAAATTTTTGGGCCAGTTGTTTGTTTGCGACCCTTCTCCGATGAAGCTGAAATGATATCTGAGGTAAATGATACAAGTTTTGGTTTGAGCGGTTCTGTTTGGTCAAAAGATCTCAATCGTGCACTGCGCGTTGCTAATCGTGTTGAGAGTGGAGTTATTAGTATCAATAGTCACTCTAGTGTTCATACCGAGGCGCCATTTGGTGGGTTTAAAAGTAGCGGGCTTGGCCGTGACCTTGGAATGTCTGCAATGGAAGCTTGTACCGAGGTTAAAAATATTTATGTCGGCGAATAGGTGATGAATAGAGCATGGCAACAAATATTTTTTTTATCTGGTGCTTGTTTTGTTATAAGTCAAACGCTTTGTGCTGATTTTATAGCTTATAATGATTTCGGTGCTCCAAGAGATCGAAATGATTTCACTTCCCGTATTGGTATAACTTCAATTGAACTTAAGAACGACACAGGTAGTGTTGTGAAAACTGATAAGCTGATTGATTCTGATACAAAAAAAACTAGTGATGTACATTTGAAATTAACTGTTAATGGCACATCAATTGGGCAGTCACAAATTGGTAGTGATGCGCCTGAGAATACCGATGCAGGTGAAGTGTTTGGTGGCAGTGTTAATTGCCAGGGTGGGACGCCATTGCCAGCAGGCAAAGTTCATTTTGTCGATATTTCAGGCCTCGATTCAGAAAAGCTCTACGAGCTAGTTTTGTATTCGAATACTTCTGGAGGAAGCGGGGCCAAACCTATTTTGTTTACTCTGTGGGATGTAGTCGGTTTTGAAAACCGTAGCGCTGTAGTTCGTGAGCACATTACTATAAGCGGGCAAAACAGTCGGACAACAAGGATAGAAACATTGGGTAATGATAGTTCAGCACGTGGGGATGTTTGCCGATATAAATCGATTGTAAGTGGAAGTGATGGGGATATTAGAGTTATTATCCAGTCCCCTGATGGTGGGGAGTTGAATGCACTGATGTTACGCGAACAGCAGCCTCCTGTGCTTTCGAGTAAGCCACTTGTAGAACTCGGTGAAGATTATGCGGTCATTCGTGGTACAATAGCTGATCCGGCCAAAGGTTTAGTTGAATTGCGATGGCGCGAATCTGGAAGTATGGCAAGTTGGAAATCGGTTGAATTGTCCCCAGAAAAGTCCGGCTCGGTTGTGGCGCGACTCGATTCGCTACCAGTATTTGTTGAACAAGAATTTGTTTTCGTGCAAAGAACTACTGATGGCGAGAGGGCCTCTGTTATTAAATCTATTCGGCCACAAAAATTGGGTTTGATATATTCTACTGGCTTTGAGCCTGCTGAGAGCTTGGCATTTCTACCTGGGGAAATAATGTCGCAGATGGGTCCTTGGCGTGTGGCAAAAGGTAGGGCTGAGGTGCAAGGGAGAGTTGTGGCACATGGCGGTCAGGCAGTGCGGACTGGTGATTGTATCATAGAAATGACTTTGGAAAACACTGAGCCAGTTCTTTGGGCAGACGCATTTATTCAGGACCCTGGAATTAACCAGAAACTTCAGATTCCTGAAGGTAAGGCTAGTAGTGTTTTGTTTTTTCATGATGGAAAACTCATAGCCTTGGATGGGAATGGTTCTGGCGGAGGGGCCTTTAAAACCATAGCTGAATTATTGAGTGACCGTTTCATGCGGCTGACTATTCGCACCGACTATCAATCTAGAAGATTTGACGTATGGGTAGACGGTAAGCCTGTGTCGGCCGAATTGGGATTTAAAGATAATTCAGTAACCAGTTTTCATGGTGCGAAGCGCCTAGCAGGTGCAAATAGTTATCTTGATGATTTCAGTCTTTCGACTTGGGGGATTGATCGTGACAGCGACAATGATGGGCTTAACGATCTCGATGAGGCTAAATTTTATGGTTCTTATCCTCTTCTTGCAGATAGCGATCGAGATGGCGCGAGTGATGCGCTTGAAATTTCATCGGGTACACTTCCAGATGATGCTAGCTCTGTCTTTGCATTGAATATTGGTGTGACTGCTGGAGGAGGAGCTAAGCTTAATATTCCTACGCTTACAGGTTTAGAGTATACTCTTCAACGACGTGCAATGTTTGGTCAAGGTCGTTGGAAAAATATATCTGGTTTTGAAAACGTGAAGGGAGACGGCAGCGTGAAGTCTTTCCTCGAGACCCCCGATGGACGTAACTATTTTTATCGCGGTGTAATAGTTAATCGGCTCAATCCTTGAAATGATTAAAACCAATAAAATATGGTCAGGTGTATTTGTCTTGGTGTTTACGCTTTTATTTGATTGTAGTTCCGGGGTTGCGCAAAGCCCAGTAAATCAATGGGTCTTTGCTCCCGACCATATCGATATTGCTACTGTCAAAGATCTGGTTGGAAATGAGGATGGTTTAATTCGCGGTCGCAAGGTGACAGTACAAAATCCTCCGGCGCTTTATTTTGATGGTGCCGATACCTATGTTGAGTTAGCTGCGAAGGACGAGGTCAAGGCATTGCCCACCACAAAGATTACTGCCGAGGCCTGGGTAGCAGTGAATTCACCGGCTGAGTGGGGTGGTATTGTTGGATGTTTGCAGGACAATGGGGACTTCGAAAAAGGCTGGGTGCTTGGATACAATAACGACAAATTTAATTTCGTGCTGTCTACCGGTGGTGATCTTACATATTTGAATGCTTCTATCCCTTATGAAACAGGTAAATGGTATCATGTAGTTGGTACCTACGATGGTTCAAGGATGCGCATTTATATCAACGGGACTGAACGAGGTAATAGTACCAACCGTAGGGGGGCGATTGATTATTCTCCAGCTGCATTTGTCATTGGTACTTATCTGGATGACAATGAGTCTTATCCTTTAGAGGGGTTCATTTCTGAGGTTCGTTTATATAATCGTGCGCTTTCAGGGCAGGAGATTCGTAATCGTTATAATCGCACGCGTGGGGATTATAATACGCGACCCAAACCTCCAGATTTAATTATAAATCAAGAGTTAAAGGCTGGTCCATATCTTGAATTTACTTCTCTGGACAAAGCAGTTGTCCGATGGGAAACGGTTAGGCCGATACCAACGCTTCTTGCATATGGAACAAACCCTACACTCAAAAATCGAATTACTCTTCAAAACCGAACTCGGCAGCACGAGGCTATTATCTCCAATGTTCTGCCTGGAGAAACTTATCATTATTCGGTTGGTGTAGAGCAGGATGGGCAGACTCAATGGCTTGCTCCGGCCAGTGGTGAATCCGACTTTAACTATTCACGCCCGGATATTAGTGATGTCCAGTCTCCATATGCAGAGGATGATCTTATGCGCAAAAGTAGAGCTGCAGCTGAGGCTATACTGAATGCTGTTGAAATTCGCAAAGGCTATGCCATCGACTATGGTTGCGGGGAGGGCAGGTTGGCGTTTGCTTTGGCTAAGCGCTCAGAATTAACTGTAATTGGTGTAACAGCTGATGCTGGTCAGGCTAACCGTGCTCGTATGGCACTGAGGCGTGCCGGTATTTACGGAACAAGAGTTACTATTCATCACCGCCCCTTAGTCCATTTAAGACATACGGATAATCTATATAACATTGCCGTTTCTAGTGAGCTTTTACACAATGGAAATCTTCCAGGTGATCATTCAGAATTACTGCGAGTACTTCGTCCGAGCGGTGGCGTTTTAGCTTTAGCAGGGGAGCCGCAGATTGATTTGGCAAAAATTATTTCTGATTCTCCTTTGTCCAAAGAGACTACCATTGAGTTTAGCGGTGAACTGCTACTAGCCAGGCGTAAGCCGCTTAATGGGGCAGGAGAGTGGACTCATACATATGGTACAGCTGCGCAAACTGCCAATAGTGGTGATGAGATTGTTGATGGTGGTGAGATGGCGCTCCAGTGGTTTGGGAAACCGGGTGCACGTGGAATGATTGATCGGCAGGGGCGAAATCCACCACCACTTACCAGTAACGGAATCCTCTATGTGCAGGGTGACAATCGTATCTGGGGTCAGGATGCTTTTAATGGGACTATACTTTGGAATTATGAGTTTCCGAGTGAGCTGCGTCGCGTTAATACTCCGCGTGATGGAAGCAATATGTGTGCTGATAACTCGTCGCTATTTGTTGCAATGCGCGACCGCGCCTATCGGTTTGAAGGTCAAACCGGACGCTTACTTAATAGTTATTCAGTGATAGGTAACGATAAGAGTAACTGGGGTTACATCGCTAACGATGGCAATCTTTTATTTGGTAGCAGTATTAAGCTGGGTTCGGAATATACTAAATTCAAGGGAACACCGTATTGGTACGATTCAACCGGTACGCAGGACACTGCTAAAATATGTAGTGATAACCTCTTTGCCATAGATAAACAGAGCGGCTTAAAAGAATGGGAGTATCAGGGTGGTAAAATTATCAATACCACGATTGCGATTGGTGGTGGACGAGTTTACTTCGTTGAAGCGAATTCATCGAGTCTGCGAAATCAATCTACCAGTCGTATTGCCTCAAGTAGTTTGTGGTCGAGTCTTCGCCTTGTTGCATTAAATCAACAAACAGGTGCTAAAATATGGAGCAAGACAATCAATATTAATAAGTCAACTTATCCAGTTGTATTTTTTCTATCTTATGCCAAGAGCCGGCTAGTTCTTAGTTATACAACTAACCGATATTATGTGGATGCTTATTCATCAAATAGCGGTAGTAAAGTGTGGTCGAAAAATCACTCTTGGAACCGGGACCATCATGGTGGTCATATGTACCATCCATTGATTGTGGGAGACGCTGTGATTGTTGAACCGTATGGATATAAACTGTCAAATGGTGTTGTGGCCCATAGAGGTCTGCCGGCACGAGGCGGGTGCAGTACCATGTCTGCATCGAAGAACACAGTTCACTATATAAATTGGGATTACGACAAAGGTTCAATGTATTTTTGGGACTTAAATGATAACAGGCGACGATTGATGGTTGGTTCTCGATCGAGTTGTTGGTTATCGCTCATTTCTGGTAACGGTATGATTCTTTCACCGACTGCCAGTTCAGGTTGTCGATGCCGTTATCCAATTCAAACTTCTATCGGTTTTATGAGGAGATGATTTCAGGGAAAGTACAACGCCTGATTGGTTTATTGCTTTTAATCCTTTGGCCTGGTCTTTGGTCAAGCGCGAGTGATTGGCCAACTTACCGACATGATAATCAACGCAGTGCTATTACTCTTGAGTCTCTCAAGTTGCCTTTGTCGAAGCGCTGGCAGTTAATTCCAGAACAGCCACCTTCTCCAGCTTGGGCTAAACCGGCTAAGTATGATTTTTTTGTTTCCCCGCAAACGCGTAAGCCACTTGTTCATCGTCTTGCTTACGATCATGCATATCATGTTACAGCTGTTGGTGATCGAGTGTTTTATGGTTCCTCTGCAGAACACACGGTAAATTGCCTTGATGCATACAGCGGTAAGGAGAAATGGGTGTTTTTTACGGATGGCCCTATGCGCTTTGTTCCCTCGGTTTATGGTGGTCGTGTTTACGCTGGATCTGATGATGGTAAAGTTTATTGCTTAGATGCGGATTCGGGACGTTTAATTTGGAGTTATATCGCTGCCAGTAAAAGGAATACACTTGTGCCGAACGATGGTCGTTTAGTTTCTCCTTGGAGTGTTCGTAGTTCAGTTGCGGTAGACAATGGTACGGCCTATTTCACATCTGGATTCTTTCCTCACGAGGGTGTTTATATGAGTGCAGTCGATGCCGTAACTGGCAGAGCTTCCAAAAAACACCATTGGGAACATTTTCATCTTAATAAGGGTTCATTTCAGGGCTACATGCTTTTGTCTGACTCCAAGATATATATGCCGGGTGGACGCAGTACTCCATTTTATTTTGATAGGAATAGTGGCAAGAAGCTTGGCCAATTTGCTAAAGGAAACGGGATGGGTTCTTTCGCGCTGCTAGCGGATAATCGTATTTTTCATGGACCAGCTGACCGAAGTGGAGGTGTGCTAACTGAGGCCGGTTTATCTGGTGATAGGGCTGCTTCTCATGCTGACGCTTTGGATATGATTGTAGATGCTCAGGTGATGTATCTACTTACACCAAATAAGGTAACGGCGATGACACGGGGTAGTCGTCGGCTATTATGGAGCCGGACAGTAGAGGGAGGTAGCTCGATGATACTTGCCGGAGAAACAATTTATATTGGTAGTCGAAACAAAGTTGCTGCTCTTAAAGCTAGTAATGGTCGGGTACAATGGAGTGACACTGTGCCTGGTAATCCACTTGGACTTGCTGTAGCAAATGGTGCACTACTTGTTAGTACTGAAACAGGTGCCATTTTGAGTTTTGGGCAGGAAAGTGATTATCCGAGTGCATGGATTTTATATTAAAATGAGTAATATTAAGGCTATAACATTTGATCTTTGGGATACGCTAGTTATCGATGATTCTGACGAGAACAAGCGTGCCGAACTTGGGCTGCGTACTAAATTTGATGAACGACGACACCTGTTATGGGACGCATTAAACAGTGAAGATCCAATAAGTTTAGAGACTGTACACCTTGCATATAATGTTGGGGATGCGGCATTCAACAAGGTCTGGAAGGAACATCATATAACTTGGCCTATAGATCAAAGGCTGAGGGTTGTTTTAAAAGGAATGGGTCGCGAACTTGAACAGACGGCATTTGAAAAGGTTGTTCGTGCTCATGAGGAAATGGAGGTTGATATACCACCAGATGCTATGCCCGGGGCGTGCTCGGTTCTTGAGCGTTTGGCAAAGCAGTACAAGCTTTGCATTGTTTCTGATGCTATAGTTTCTCCCGGGAAGTGTTTGAGACGACTTCTAGAAAATCATGGTTTAGCCAAGCCGTTTAGTGGATATGCTTTTTCTGACGAAGTGGGCCGAAGTAAGCCGCATCGTGCGATGTTTGAGTCTGCGGCAGAGCAACTTGGAGTTAGGATCGACGAAATGGTGCACGTGGGAGATAGGGATCACAATGATGTGAAAGGACCGCAGCGACTTGGCATGAAAGCGATACTCTTCACAGCTTCAAGAGATATAGACAAAGATAATACTACAGCAGACTCAGTATGTGAGTCTTTCGATGAAATTGAGACTTCAATAGAGAATCTTTAATTCTTTAGTTTCCCTTTAATATCAAGCAGTTGTTTGATTCTTGTTACTGCCTTGAGGTTTGTTTTTTGTATTATTCGAAATCGATTTACCATAAATGCAAGGTTTCGTGCTCAAAATGCACTGAATAATTCTCTCGCCAGATAGGGTTAAAATTTTCAAAATGAGGGTGTCCCTTTTTAATTAAAAAATGACTCAAACCAATCAATTACAACTAGATATGAAAGCTAAAAAAAGATTAATACTATCTTTTGTTGCCTTACTGTTTTGTCTTCTAGGTGCGGGTGAATCCCGTGCTCAGGACTCTTATGTTGGGCTATGGAATTTTGACGAAGCCGATCTCTCGGCCTCCTCCGGTGAGGATATGGAGTATCTCGGTGATACGGGTGATATAGCTGAGTTTGGTACAACCGAATCTTTTGCTATACCTGCAATCAATGGTGAAATTGCGAATGTCTTAAAGCTTCCCAAGTTGACGCCTGAACAAGGGTTAAAAGTTATTTTGCCTGAAGCAAGTAATGGCGAGGGAGACCTTGTAAATAATTGGACCGCAATTATGGATATATACTATCCGCTTACTTCATCAGGTAAGAAACGTGCGCTGATTGAAATTGTGACTGACGAATGGGTTGCAGGCGCAGCGGATGCTGAGTTTTACGTAAGTGCCAATAACGGCATAGGGACAGCAGGTTTTGAGGTTGGCACCTTGACTCCAGGTGAGTGGCATCGAGTTGTGATGGTAATGAACGTAGAGGGAGCTTCAGAAGGTTTGGGTTCTGGAAAACTTTATATTGATGGTAATTATGCTGGAGGGACAGCTGTTCCAGCTGATGCGCTAGATGGTCGTTGGTCACTCGACACAATGTTCGAGTTGTCAGTTGCACTTTTTCAGGATGATAACAACGAGTCTGAAGAGGTTATTGTTAATAGTGTTCAAATACTTTTTGACTCGCTGAATGCAGGTCAAATAGGTGCATTGGGAGGGGCTCAAGCTGCAGGTGTGCCAAAGGAATTACCCGATGTTCCTTCTTTTGTAACAGAATGGACCCCTTCTGCTGCGTATGCTAATGCAGATACAGATTTGGGTGTTGTGATAGATTCAGGAGATACTGTGATTGGAGGAAACTCATTCTCTTTATCTTTGAATGGTAATGTTGTCGCAAGTGAAGTGACTGAAGATGGTGGTGTATTTACAGTTAAGGCTTCAGGCGATGCGGCTTTAGCTAAAGCCAGTAAATATGAATTGAAGGTAACTTACACAGATAGTTTAGCGGGTGAAAAGTCGTTTTCTACTAAGTTTGAAATTCCTGTTTACTTTGAAAATTTTGATAGTGTTGAGCTGGGGCCTAATGTTGATGAGGCTGTTGCTAGTGAGGAAGCTTGGTCGCCAGAAGGTCCAGAGGGTTGGGTAGTTGATCGTTCCGGAGTTCCTGGTAACAACGAAGAACATGTTGGTTATTTACCAGATGATGATGATAATGGTTTTCCAGATGCTGATGGAGTTTCCGAATGGGCGGGGTGGAGCTTTGCTAATTTCGATTGGTGGGTGCAAGCAGCTGGAGATCAAAGTCGTTCTGCGTTTAATTTAGCAAGTAATACAGTAGCGGTGGCTGATCCTGATGAGTGGGATGATCAATCTCATGCCGATAGTGCTCAAAATGGTTGGTACAAAACCTTAATGACTACTCCTGAGATTGATGTTCAAGGCATGACTGCAGGAACTCTTTTTGCGACTTTTGCATCAAGTTGGAGGCCGGAATTTGATAGTAATTATCATCAGGAAGCTTATATTACAGTTAGTTATGATGGTGCTGAGCCTGTAGAGATTTTTAACTGGGTTTCAGATACTAATAGTCCAAATTTTCATCCGGATTCACAAAATGAGACTGTAATCGTTCCGTTGACAATCCCAGCGGGCTCCAAAAAAATGTCTTTGTCATTTGGAATGAGAGAGGCTGGAAATGACTGGTGGTGGGCGATTGATAACTTGGTTGTCAACGCTGGGGTTGTTCCTCCGACAATCGCAACTCAGCCAAACAATGTTGAGGTTGGTGAGGGTGAAGGCTTTAGTGTTAGCGCCGCAGCTGAAGGCGGGGCTCCTTTATCTTATCAATGGTTCAGGAATGGAGTTTTGATTGAAGGTGCTACAAGTGCCGAATTTTCAGTTGCTGAGGCAAGTGTTGCCGATGCTGGTAATTACACTGTTAAAGTCACCAATGAGGCTGGTGAGATTTTAAGTGCTGCAGGTGTTGTGAGTGTTCAAGCTAGTTTAGGCGTTACTGTATGGAGCGAGGACTTTGAGGGGCTGGAACTTGGTCCTAATGTGGATGAAGCTTTGGCTGGAGAACAGGTTTGGACAAAGACACCTCCAGCAGGTTGGTCCATTAACGATGAGGAAGTTCCAGGGACTTGGGCTTGGCAAGGGCTAGAGGATGAAGAAGGCTATCCTGAACTGGATGGTGTAACAGAGTGGGCTGGTTGGAGTATTGCTGATGTAAAATGGTGGAGTCAAACAGCTGGGAATCAGCGTCGTACAGAATTCAAAAAAGCTATTGGTGCAGCAGCAATTGCTGATGGTGATGAGTGGGACGATTCGGCTCGTGAGGGAGGCAATATGAATACCTTTATTACCACCGAGGCAATTTCACTAGATGGAATTATGGAGAATTCTCTCGTTTTGCGTTTTCATTCTAGTTGGCGGCCTGAAGTTCTACAAAAGGCGGTAATAGAAGCCACATTTGACGACGGAGATCCAATTGAGATTATGAGATGGGAATCAGAAGGTGGAGATGCTGCATATTACCACGATCATAATCCGAATGAGACAGTCAATATTTCGATTAACAACCCTGATGGTGCTGGGACAGTTAAGTTCACTTTTGGTTATTTGGATGCTGGAAACAATTGGTGGTGGGCGGTTGACAATCTGATTCTTGCTGGTGAGCCGAAACCAATTTTCGCTGAGAACTTTGATAGCCTCGAGTTGGACGGATTTGAATCAGCAACTGAATCTGGAGGAGATGGCACGGATTGGACTGCTACTGCTCCAACCGGCTGGGTCACAGCCAAGGCTGATGATCATGGCCCAACTGCGGGTGGAGATGCTGTTAAGGAATTTGATGGCTGGACCTTCCTTGACCCTGTTTCATGGAATGCAACAGCTGGTCAGGATCGTGCGGAATTTACTAAAGGAACAGGTGTTATTGCTGTCGGGGACTCAGATGAGTATGACGACGCTGCAGATGCTAAGTTTAATGCATCTCTTTCAACTCCTGCATTTAGTTTGGACGGAGTAAAGCCTGGCACGGCTATATTGGTTTATGATTCAAGTTGGAGGCAAGAACCACAAAGCGGAAAGGTTACTGTTTCATTTGATGGTGGCGAACAGATCACATTACTTGAACTGAGCCCAGACACTCCAACTGCCTACAATGAGACTGTGACTTTGCCATTAGGCAATCCTGAGGGAGCTAAAGAAGCTGTTATCACATGGGATCACCAAGGCCACAACAACTGGTGGTGGGCGATTGATAATATTAAAGTAACGGTTGGCAAGGCGCCTCCTGTAATTACTTCACAGCCAACAAGCGTTGAAGCGTTTGAAGGTGAATCTGTCAGTCTATCAGTGAAAGTGGATGGTGATGAACCATTGTTTTATACTTGGTACAAAGATGGTGAAGCTATTGCTGGGCAAGAGGGCCCAGTTTTGGAATTGAATCAATTAACAGAAGATAATTCTGGTGAGTATAGTCTTTCTGTTGGGAATTCTGCGGGAGATGCAAACAGTAATCCGGCCAAGGTTAGTGTATTGCTAAATCCAGGTTCTACTTCGGTTTTCTCTGAAGACTTTGATAGTTTGGAGTTGGGTCCATTTGTATCTGACAGTGAATCAGGTGGAGACGGAACCGATTGGACAGCCGCAGGGCCTGAAGGTTGGAGTATGACGCAGGCTGACGATCATGGTCCGACAGCAGGAGGGGATGATGTAGTGGAGTTTGATGGCTGGACCTTCCTTGATCCAGTTTCATGGAACGCAACAGCTGGCCAGGATAGAGGCCAGTTTACCAAGGGAACTGGTGTAGTTGCTGTCGGCGACTCTGATGAGTATGACGACAAGGCGGATGCTAAGTTTAATGCATCTCTTTCAACCCCTGCGATTAGCATTGTTGGCTATGATCCAGGAAGCTTGATTTTAAAATATGATTCAAGTTGGAGGCAGGAACCGCAGCAAGGGAAAGTTTTGGTTTCTTATGACGGAGGTGAACCTACAACACTGCTAGAGCTCACACCTGATACCCCAACAGGCTACAATGATACTGTTACCTTAAGGCTTAATAATCCTGAGGGAGCCCAGAGTGTTACTGTTTATTGGGATCATCAAGGTCACAATAACTGGTGGTGGGCGATTGATAATATTGAAATTACTGGTGAGCTTCAGCCGCTATACTCTGAGAATTTCGATAGTTTAGAGCTAGGACCATTTGTGTCTGATAGTGAAGCAGGTGGAGACGGCACAGATTGGACAGCTACATTGCCTGAAGGTTGGGTTATGAACCTTGGCGATGGTCATGGTCCGACAGCAGGAGGAGATGATGTAGTGGAGTTTGATGGCTGGACCTTCCTTGATCCAGTTTCATGGAACGCAACAGCTGGCCAGGATCGTGCACAGTTTACCAAGGGAACA
>Ga0209404_10001518_pt1 | contig 15483 bp, 16 predicted proteins | sample TroAtlMetagenome_2_FD_187447 | JGI IMG/M metagenome (GOLD analysis project Ga0209404, IMG submission 187447) | Marine eukaryotic phytoplankton communities from Atlantic Ocean - Tropical Atlantic ANT8 Metagenome (SPAdes) (version 2) | ecosystem: Environmental > Aquatic > Marine > Oceanic...
AGGCATGTGTCGGGGCGATGGGATCTGTTCGCAAGATCATCGCACGGGTCGCTGTTGACCGGATGCGCAACGCCAAGGGCGAGCAGTGGCTGGCTGACTGCGGAGAGCTCGCTGCCGCGCAGCGGGAAGACGATGTCAAGCTCACACAAGTCCTTGCCAAGGTGGCTTGCAGCCTCATGGTGTACGTACACACGCGCGCCAACGAGCTGGTCAAGGAGGAGGGCCAGGACTGCCTGATTGAGCTTCACTCGTCGGAGCAGTCGCTTGGAGGGAAGGCTATGCGCGGTTGTGGCATCGTGTACTGTGATGTTGGTGGCGGGGTCGTGAAGCGCGCACTTCAGCTCGTGCGCGATGGGCTGGGTCTCTAGGGCGGTTGCAATCTGTTTTGTGAAGGCCCTTTTACGCCCCACGGGATTTTCTGCAACAGAGGCCCGTGCCACACACGCAGCTTTAGTCGGACCCCCACCCTTAGGCACCCCGCTCACGCTTCTGGCCACGCTTCAGCAGGGCCTCGACTGCCGCCTCGCCCCGTTCCGGGCCAAGCGTGTTGCCCACGAACCCTGCGGAGAAGAAGCCAATGGACGGCGGCTGCAGTGACGCTCCGATGATCAGTGCATCGACTCGCACCGCAGACAGTTCTGGAAACATGCCAGTGAGGCAAAACTGTTGGCCGCGAAGTGCCATGGGCTCGGATAGCGCGAGGGTGCCGGAGCCGCCTGCGTCGGAGTCGGGCTGGCCCGGGTCTGGCGCTCTCATGAGCCCGGCCGGCCGCGGCGGGGATAGCGAGGCAAACTGCTGCGCTCTCCGCCCCAGGGCTCTGCCAGCCGGCGGGTATGGTCTGTGTGGTGTGGTATGGTATGGCGGCTCGATTAGGAAAGGGTAGGCATGGTATGGTATGGTAGGCGCACCCCGCTCTGTTCGGGCTCGGACTGTTCATGGCATGCGAGGAGGGGGTCTGGTCGTATGAGGAAGGTGTTCAGGGAAGGCGATCATCAGCCTGTTCACCTTCCCTCTCACACACCCCGTGGCACCACAGGGGGTCCCTACCTTCCTTTTCACAGGGGTCCCCACCTTCCTTTTTTGTCCTTTTTCCCCCCTTTTTTTCCAGAAATGTCTCTCTCTTCTCTCTTAGAGACATTTTTTGACCGTTACTGCTCGATACGGCGCTCTAGAACGGCCGCCACCCTTGCGTCCGCCTGGCCTGGTGGTCAGACCAACCGACCAAAAAAAGCGCCCGTCGTGAAGATCGACGAGTAATGGTGCGCTGCTGCTGCGCTCTCCGCCTCTCTGCCTTCCCTCTCGCTCTCGCTCCGTGTGTGACTGCGCTCGCGTTGTGTCACAGACCACGACGGACGACGTCGCCAGCGCCATCGCTTCTGCGGCTTCTGTGGCCCCGCACGTCGTCTCCAACGACGAGGTGCGCTGCTGCTGCGCTCTCCGCCTCTCTGCCTTCCCTCTCGCTCTCGCTCCGTGTGTGACTGCGCTCGCGTTGTGTCACAGGCCACGACGGACGACATCGCCAGCGCCATCGCTTCTGCGGCTTCTGCGGCCGCGCACGTCGTCTCCAACGAGGTGGCGGAGTTGCTCGCCTTTGTGCGCAAATCCCAGCCAAGCGGCCGCTACGACGGGCCGCGCCCACAAGTACCGCCGGGCGAAGAGGACGCTCGGCGCCGCAAGCAGGCCATTCATGCGTACCTCTGCTGCCGACCCGGCGACGCATTGACCTACTTGCGCCCCGTGGTGCGCTGGCTCGTCACGCAAGAGGGTGGAGTGCGCTCTAACGGCGCGCTGCTCGCCCAAGACGCCGAGTCGGGCCTGTGGGTCATGGTGGCATGCCCCAAGGACACGAGTTCGCTGGCTTCGCTGGTGGAGACCACGAGGGCAGCGCCTCTCGATGGCGGCCAAGGCTCAGAAGCGTTGCTACGGCTTCTCGAACGTGTTGCACGCAACCTCTACGCCATGGCTCACCACGAGTCTGAGTTGATCGCCAGCAGCTCGACGGTGAACCGGATGGTGGTCGGCGACGACGAGGAGGAGGTGGGCGAGCGACGGCTGCACTACGTGGGCGTGGACGGCGCACCTGTCAGCTTCTCTCCCAGCGCGCTCCAGTCCAACCTCTTGCGGTTGCAGCCCGCCTGCGCCTCGGCGCCTTGGCTGCTTGAGATGGCCTTTAAGCCAGACGCGGCGGATTCGATCACCTTTGACGCACTCGACGGCACCATTCGGTCGAGCTCACACGCAATCATTGCGTCGCCCAGCGTGGATGGCGGCCACACGCTTTCGCTGCGACAGCTCAAGTCCTCCGATCGCATGCTGCTCGATGCGGGGCACGACCTCTCGTCGCTCTCGCTCCCAGCCAAGCTGCCCGCAGGGGTGTTGGCAGAGCTGGAGGACGTGAAGCATGCGCGCAAGGCGATCACGCAGTGGATGGGCGAGCATACCGACTGGTTCCTCTGTTCGATTGCGGAGCGCTTGCTGCTCCGCGTGCGCAAGGAGGCCCACGTCTTCGAAGCCATCTCCGACCGAGGCAAGACAACCCTGATGACGCTGCTGCTGGCCACGCTCGGAACGTATGCGCGCCGCATGCCCAACTCCGCCGTCTCTGGCGAGAACAAGCGAATGGCTCCAACGAAGGAGCTCACGCTCTCGCGGGCAGGCGTGCGCTTTCTCATGCACGATGAGGTCGATCGCGTCGATTGGGAGTTTCTGAAGCAGCAGTCGAACGCCGCACCGGCGGAGGAGTGGGGCGTCGGCATGTCTGCCACGCTCTCCGTTGCGCACAAGGCCACCCGCATCCTGACCCGCAACGCCACAAGGGTTGCCACCACCGTGCGGGCGGCGCCCCAGGACTGCCGTCGCAAGATCGTCCACTGGACATCCGACACGCTGCACAAGCCGCCGGACCCGCCGGACCCGGACTATGACGAGAAACTCGCGTGTCGCGTTAGACAAGCGGACCCCACACTGGCGCGCGGCGTCTTCTTGGCGGCATTGGAGGTCTTCCAGCGACTGCGTGGGGAGCGTGGCGACGACATTCCGGGTGCACTACTCGCCGGCGACGACTTGCGACCCGCAGAGGAGGGCGGGCTGCCACCAGCGGCGAATGAGACGGACGCGGCGCTGACCACGCTCACCCTGTGCGCACGACGTGTCTTCCATGAGCTGTACCGCGCGAGCTCGCACGAAGAGGGGGGCACGACGGCGGCGAAAGTCCACGAGCTCGTCACGGCCGACGAGCGGCTTCCACGCTTCTTCCGTGCCCTCCCAGGCGCCACCTTCGTCCAAGACGTGCTGCGCGCGGGAGAGGTCGTCGAAGGCGACCCCACGGGCGTGCCCTCGTGCGACCGAAGCCATGTGGGGGCCATCGGCAGCGCCAAGCGCACGCGGGTCGCCAACGTCCTTCTTTGCTTACGCCGGGTGACCTGAAAGCGGTGCGCGCCCACGCGCCACCAGAGAGCGCCGGCTCATTGAGCCCTGGTCATCCCCAGAGCTCGTCCTCCTCCTCGGACTCCGCGTCGACCCTCTCACTTGTCAGCGCCTGATGCCACGTGGCATCCAAGCCGACCCCCCTACTCGAAGACGGCAAACTATGGCCCAACGCATCTCTCGAGCGCCTGAGTCGTGTCCGGGGAGGCACGCTCCGTACGGATCTGTAATCAGTTTGTATGAGTGCCTCGATTTGGCCTCCGACCCCTCCCACCGGCCCGCGCTGAAACACCCCGCCCCAGTGTTTCAACGGGGCGAGCCGCATGTCGAAGGTGGGTCGTGTGGCTTGCGATGCGCGGTCCGAGCTGCGGTCTCGTTGCCTGTGTTCACTCAGCTTCCTGTAGGGCCGCTCAAACTCGTACGAAAGCACCACCGGCCATCCGACCCCTTTTTCGCCCCGATGAGGCGATGTTGGCGGCGCTGTCAGGGGCGTGATCAAGGCAAGTGAAAGACGTGACCGACGTGCGATCCTCATGGCACATGCCCATGAAGCTATGCTACCCGGGTTCAGAGACGGCTATCGAGAGACACGTAGCCTTCTCCCACCGGGGGGCTGCACTTTAGGTGTTCGTTTTTGATGCCCACGTAACGGCTGGATCTCGGGCGAGATCATGTGTTGCTGTGAGCTGCGTTGTGTCTGCCGAGCATGTGGCCGCGCCAGCGGTGTTGCCAGCGGGTCCTACTACACTACTCAGACCGCGCGTTGTGCTCTTTAGAGCGGGGTGTCGGAACGGCGAAGATCGCCTTTTCGACGCCAGAGCGTCTTTTGTGAACTGGACATCCAACCCGGACGCGACGTGCGGTCGTCGTGTGGACGGCGTGTGTTTTGCCACTTCCCGGTCGTCATACGGGCCCTCAGACCGAGCAACGCCAGCTGTGAAAGACAGGCTGTGAAGAGCAACTTTTCCTGCTGCCTGCATGCGTTCGCGACCGTCACGCCCACGCCTGCTGCCGCTGCGACGCGTCTCACGGACACGCGCACGCCACCTGGCCAGCTATCGCGATGCTGCTGCGGCCACTCGGACGGCACAACGACTCGTGCGCTGCCGTCCCTGCCTCAGAGGCCGATCGCCGAAGCGAAGAGAGTGGCGGCTATGGCGCTGCACGCGTTGATCAGCGCGTTGGCCATCGCTGCGGCCGACTGCGCCTCGCCTTCCGCGACCTCGAGCGCAGAGGCCCACATTTGGGCTGCGCTCGGCACCATCAGCGCCGCCAGCATCGGCGTGTCGAGCAGCCGCCGCCGGGCCTCTGCGCCGCCAGCCTGTAGCACCGAGAGGCCTTCGTCAAGAGCGCTGTCGATGCCGTCGCTCTCGGCCGGCGCCAGCGCCCTCCGAAGCCGCGCCTCGATGAGCCGCTGCACGTTGACGGCGAGCGACGCGGCCGAGTCGATCGCAAAGGGTGGCGGCGCGGGCGCTGGCAGCGGCGGCAACGGCGGCTCCTCCACGGACGGTGGAGGTGAGGAGCGCATGGACGTGGACGAGGACGCGTGACCGCTGCCGCTGCTGCTGCTGCCGCCGCCGAGCTTGGCGCGCATAGCCGCCTCCACAGCCCCCACCATCGCGTCGACGTCGCTCCGCGCCCCTGCATCGAGCGCCGCGGGCGGCAGCTGGAGCAGCAGCTCGGCCACGCGCGCGCCCGCTTCGGTGAGACGCACGGCGGCGAGGCTGTCGAACAACGTGGCGAGGAGCGCCTTTGCGTCGGGCCACGGCAGCCGTGAGGGCAGCGAGAGGCCAGCGTCGTAGAGCCGCTGGACGGCGACGTGGGACGCACTCAGATTGAACAAGGTGGTGACATTCACGCTCGTTAGCTCGGCGCTCGCGCCGCCCTCGGCCAGAGCAACGCGCAGCACCACAGGCAGTAGCGCGGCGAGTACGGCGCTGCCGACGGGCGAGGTGGCCGCGCTGCTCACGAGGGCTTCGTCGCGCACGCGCAGCAGCCTCGACAGGGCCACGCGCCACACAGGAGCCGCGGAGTCGGAGCTCAGACCGTAGTGGCCTTGGTGACCGCCACTGGCCTTGCGCTTCGCGGCGGGCGCGCCCACGTCGGCGCCGAGGTGCAACGCGGCGAGCCGCAGGACGACCAAGGACGGCGTCAGCGACGGCACGGCGACGCGTGCGGACATCCTGTCGCTCCTCGCCAAGGACAGCCCCCATTCAAACGATATCGCCGACCACAGGGGCCCCAGTCTTGCCTGAAGCGCACCGCATCCAAAATTGGGAGCGCTTCCCGCACGAAAGCGACCGACAACTGCACGGACGCTCCCAAGGCGCGCCGCCCACGCGCATCCCCGCACACCAGAGCCTCGCGGGCGCGCCCTGCCCAGCGCACGCTCGCATCGGCCACGAACCCTCCGGCCCCGATCCCGTCCGCCGCCGCCCCGCGCGCGCGCGCCGTGAGCTCGGGGCGTCCTGCGTCCTGCACGCCCATGCTGTGGGCACATGGGCGCTCGAGGCGTGTTGCGCGCCCGTGCTGGGCATGGCGCACAACTGATGGGGCGCACGCGTGGTCGTGCGTGCAGGCTCTCTCGGCGATGGCCGCCGTTCCCGTGCGCGCTTTGAGCATCGACGCGACACATCCGCACGATGAAAGCATCCCGCATCAGAAGGAGATGCGCGTGGTGACGCTCCGAGACAGACGACCCGGCGCGACTGACGCTCTTCTCGAGTGGCTTCTCCAGATTGACCTCGAAGACCTGCTCTACCCGGCGGTGGTGACTCACGGCACGAATGGCGCTTTCTACCGCCTGCTCTCACGCAGCGGAGCGAGCGGCTCCCTCCCGCTTCGGCGCAACAGCGTCGACGCAGGTCTGGTGACGTCCGAGGAGTTCACCGAGCTAAAGGCACTCTTCCATGCCCAGGTCCGTGTCTTCACGCTTGTGCCGGTCCCCGTCGTCGCCATGGCGCTCGCCTCGTACGGCCCGACCTCTGCGAGTAGGGCGCTCCTGGCGGCGCTCGGGCTGTCCGAGCCAGCGGCATGGTCGGCCGGCAGCAGCGCAGGCAGCGAGGAGGGTGGCGAGGAAGACGGAGAAGAGGAGGACGAGGAGAGCGGCGAGGAAGACGCCAGCGCGGAGGATGCGAGCAGCCACTATGACCATGACGGCGGCGGCAGTGGCGATGGCAGCGGCAGCGGCGACGGCAGCGGCAGTGGCAGCGGCGCGAGCGGCGACGACGCGGGTGGAAGCGGCAGCGGTAGTGAAGCAAGCCGCTCGCGCAGCCGTGACGACCCACCAACTGAGGAGGAAGACGAGGGGGCTACGGAGGTGGACGGATCAAGCGTGCGTCGCCGTCTGCCTGCGATCACGCTCTCAGCCACGGCTGAGGATCAGCTTCAGGCATTCCAACGCTGGCGAGGCTCTACGGTGAACCGCCAACGCAAAGGCAAGGCGGTAGCCTCCTCCACGTCGCTCGAAGATCGCCGCTCACTGCTCCACTTCTTTACGTGGCTGCACCGTGCGCGTGGCGTGGCTGCACCTTCCTTTGGTGTGTTCACGTCGCCCAAGATTGGGGCCGTCGTTCAGGCCTTTGTCGAAGAGAAGACGCTCTCGTGCTCCTACTCTCGCGCCACGAAGCTCGTCGGCACCCTTGTGGCGGCGGCGCGTTTCGTGCACTCCGTTCGCAAGGCACAGGCGGCCTCTGGCGTGGCGGTGAGCTCCGCACCCGTCGACGAGCTCGTGGCGCTACACGCGCAGTGCCGCAGTGAGGCGCAACAGGAGGCCAAGTTCAATGCCTCGAAGCCACCCAAGGCCTGGCTGACCTGGGAAGAGTGCCAACGCGCGCGGCTGCGTGCAGAGCGCGCGGCAGACGGCTTCGAGGGCGACGATGACACCGAGATGCTGTCTCTGGTGCGCGATGTGGCACTGCTCAAGCTGCTCACCGCGCTGCCGCCAGACCGTGTCGGTGTGTACCGTCAGCTTCAGCTCGGCGGTAGCCTCAAGGCGCTGTGTGGCGGGTCGTACCAGATCGACCTTGGCGAGCGCGGCTCTCACAAGACGTCTGAGGTCTTCGGGCCTTCGCGCACCACGCTTACGGAGGCAGTTGCCTCCAGAATCCAGGCGCTCGTCTCCCTCGATGGTCTCCAGTCGGGCGACTTCCTCTTCCACGCAGCCGACCGCCGCGCCGCGCTGACTCCGACTGCGTGGACGCGTCTGGTGCAGGCGGCCTTCAAGGCGCACTCGAGCGTCGCGCTCTCGCCTAAGGACTGCCGGGCGTCGTTTGTGACCTTCCTCAAGGACGGCGACCATGGCGACGAGGCCTTGCGCGCCGCGGCGAAGGCGATGCGCCATTCGAGCGCGATGGCGGACAGCGCGCACTATGACAAGCATGGCTCAGACCGCGTTGTCGCGGCCGCCGTCTCGGTGGCCGACGTCTTCGCCAGGCGCTTCGCGTGAGCGGTGGTTCGAGGCTGGGACAGCGGGGCTGCGCAAGGCGAACGTGTGCTTGGAGATGGGGTTGGAGAGGTTGTGCCTGGCACCGGTCGCGGCATAGGCAGGTGGACGTGGGTAAGGTAGGAAGGGGTGCAGAACGGACTGTGGCCGGCATCTCGATGGACTTTGCGCTAAACCTGAATGCCAACATCGCGTAGCAACAGTCATGTACTGTAGTGAAAGCGGACTGGTCGAATGTTCATTTGCCCGCAATGCGGTGCTTCTGTCGAGCACGGCCATGACGGCTCTGATGACTGTGAGCATGAGGGCGAGCATCGCAAAGCCAATGCCATTGACGATGCGATGCAACACCCTGTCGACCTACCCGTCGGCGGACCAAGCAACGAGCCGAAAGGGGCCCCACATGACGACGCGACGCAACGCCCTACTGACGTACCCGTCGGCGGACCAAGCAACGAGCCGAAAGGGCACCCACATGACCCAGGAGAATCCTCACCGAGCAACGAGGGCTGCGAGTCGAGCGGCAAGCAATCAGAGCGACGGCCACGCATGAAGCCGTCCGCGCTCCATCTCCACAAGCAACGTCTGATCGTTCGGCGAGCGATGCTTTGCCAGGTCCCGGGAATAAATCGTGTGCGTGCCGAGGTGATCGTCGCAAAGTACCCGACGATTGGCGCGTTGATGGAGGCGTCGGTCACAGAGCTGGAGCGTCTGCCCATCAAGAAGACGCCACTTGGACAAGAGCTTGCGGTCGCGCTGAAAAGAGTATTTGAGTGAGTGAAACGGGTCTGAAAAAAAACACAATCACGTAAGATCATTCAGCATTGTCCTCATTTTTTCGACTGCAGCAGAGTCCGCCTCACGACCCATGGGTGGATACGGGATTGGGGAGGTAGTAGAGAATAAAGTGCGAGCTGGCGAGTCTCAAGCCACCACACGCGCAATAAAAAGAAGCTCAAACAATCGCCATGGTGTTGCGAACATAGCATGGCTGCCAAATGGGCGCGGTATGAGGCGGCGTTCACGTGTTGGGAGGCAGGTCCCAAGGCCCAAAAGGCATGGCCTGGCCATCGAGGGCTCGATGGAACATGGGACACGCCCGGACACACGTTCATGTACGACATACCATCAAACACCCCCGCATGTGACCCCTTCGCATCATACCGATCGGAAACACAGTCGATGCGCGAAGCGCGCTCCGCGGCTGAGCGTCGGTGCATGGTGCTACAATACACTGTCGAAGCAGATTCACAAACGATACTCGTCCCTCCACGCGGAGTGCGCCGCCACCAGTCCACCATCACCGAACTGCGCGTGCAGAATGCTCGTCTCCAACACGACCTCACCCATCGCACTCGCCCGCAACACAACGCGACATCAGCATTGCACCTCCACATTCGCCGCATCGTCTTCACATTACACCCAGACCGCAACAAGCGCAAGTTTTGTGACCGTGACGACATGCTCAAAAGGCCCGCTGCTGCATTGTCGGGTGTGTAGTCGCGACCGAGCGAGAGCGAGAGAGAGCGTGGTCACGGTTGGATGAGCGTGCCCGGCTCAACGTCGCTCATCGTCAGATAGGCAGTGACGGGTCAGGCAGTTTAAGCGAAGCAAGGCTACGCCTGGGCGCTAGACACGAGTATGTCGACATGAGAGAGCAATGGACCACTGTCGTTGAATGCTTGGTAGGTGACGAGGGCCCCACCACGAGGTCCAAATATGCTGGGTGCGTCTTCGTCTCCGTAGACTATCACTGCAATGCTGAACGCATCTCGGGTCTCGTGGCGTGCCAGAACCAACACGGGCACGTGGACTCTCCACCTCGCCGCCAGCGCTTCGCACGCATCGTGGATGTTGCCGCAGTGGCTGCGTTCACCGCTGATTTGATCCCAGGATGCGTCGCTGTCAGCGCCCTCAATCCTAGCGATTGCTTCGGGTAGGATTCTATCCCCCGAGAGCGCTCCGGTGTGCAGCGTACGCAACACATCGAGTACCGCCCCTGAAGTGAGTACGTGTGGTTCGGTGCGCTGCCCTCGTCGAGCATCACACCGGGCGGTGAGGAGAGCAAGGACAAGCCAGACACAGAGACCGTTGGGCGGCACGCTGATCAGCTCGTAGTACATCGCAGCTGGCACACCAGACTGCATGAACATATTGCGCAGCCCAGTGATGACCAGTCGCTCGTCGCAGGCTCCACTCAGCAGAAGCTTGGCTGCCTGTTCTGGCGACACTCCTGGTGGTGGTGATCCGGTTGCTCGCAATGCCTGTGCGTCCTTAGTGGTCGCTCTCTCCGCATACACGACCGCAAGCTTGGTGGGCAAGAGTCTGTGCAATTCCATTGCAGCGCCGCCTTGGGGTAAGGTGTCCGATACACAGAAACTGCGCTTCGCGTGCCACGTTCTCCCATCAAATGAAACACGAGACGCGTTTTCTGCCGCTGCCGCGTTCACTTCGCGGACCAATGCGCCCAGCCACGCACGTGCAGAACCCCTCGTATCCATCTGAGCAGGTAGCGCCTCTGAGTCCGCTGACGAGTTCGCTGACGAGTTCGCTTCCATGCCAACCCCCGCTGAAGGCGGTGCCGATGGTGGCGGCGGTGCCGACGGCTCTGAACAAGGAGGCGTGGAGGACGGCACCGATGACAGAGGTGCTGACGGCGTCAGCGACGGTGGATATGCTGAATGTTGCACCACGCATGCATGAGCCCCTGAACCGACGTGAGTGGACGGCGGTGCCGACGCCCCTTCCAGGTTCGCTTCTGAGCTTGCCCCCGCCACTTGTTGAGACGTTGCGACTTCCTCGCGTGGGCGTTTGGTGCCAGACTCTGATTCGTTGACTTGCAGCCCGGCAGACTCAGTGCAAGCGAGGGTATCGTTCAGCGCCTGTTGCACCTGGGCGGACGCCGCTTCTACCGCCGAGAACGATGCCTCTGCTTCGTGCAGTACAGTCATCAACGCCTGTGTACGAGCCCGTGCAATGGCCAAAGCCTGTCGATGGTTCTCGACTGCATCTCTCAATGCGTGGCAGGAGTTAGCTTGCCACATGAGGAGATTCGTGTTCGTGTATAGTGGGGGTAGGGGCGCTGCAGAAGCCAGTCGCGTTCTTGTCTCCTGGTGCCACGGCACAAATGTCGCCGCACCCCAGTGCACACATCTGCATCTGCGCGAGGGCGTGGAAGGGGCGGGTGGGTGAGCGCCAGCGGGTGGGTGTGAGGTTGCGCACGAGGCCAGTGGCGGCCGCAGCAGCGGGGCTGGCGTGTCGCGTCGGGCGGGGCGCGGGGCGAAGAGCAGCAGCAGCGGAACTCGGGGCCTTGCCTCGCTGTCCGAGGGTGATTCCCGTGGAATGAGCATCACCACGTGTTCACAGGGCACCCCAGCACTCGCGCCCGAAAACACGAGACTTAAACAGCGACTCATGGCCGTTGAGCCTTGAGTCCGACTCGATTCCCGAGATGGCGTGTTTGGAATCGTGCCCGAATCATGCAACTATGAAGTCCTGGTGCTAGTTTGTAACAGTGAAGACCGGCTGGCGACTCGCCAGTCGCACAATGCAACCGCCCTCGATGGACCAACGCCACCCCGCACAGTCGCTCCGACTCTCCCCGCAATGTCGGCGTGCAATACGGGCGAGACCCGATGTGTACAAAACGGAGCTGTGCGCGTGGTGGATGCTGATGAGGTGTTGCAGCTTCGGAGACGACTGTGTGTTCGCGCACGGTGTGTTTGAGCTGCGGGGCCGGCGACGACCGCTAAAGTACAAGACGAAGATCTGCGAGAATATCGCCAGTTACGGAAGCTGCCCGTATGGATGGCGCTGTCACTTCATCCACCCGTCCAATGATTGGGTGTCGTCGTCCACAGTCGACAGCGTGGGAAGAGTTGAGGAGCTCCTCGGTGGCAAGCTGTCGGTGGAAAGCGAGTTGGGGGCCGGGACGACGATCCAAGTGGCATTACCAGTCGGGGTGGATGGCACGCCGCCCGGGAAGCCGAGGGGCTCCGAATCGTCGAAGCGGAGCCCGGGACCCACAGGCGTGATGCCCGCCGAGGAGATCTTCGTCTCTCTGCTGGCGAGCATCGGCCACACCGAGGCGCACCGGTTGGCCGGTCTCTGCCTCAGTGTCCGCGCTCACAGGCTCATGGACGCCCTGTGGGCCGTCGAACACGCGGCGGCGGAGGGCGCAGAGGACGCTGTGGGCGCGGCGGGTACGGTGGGCACGGCGGCGGCCACAGCGGGCACGGCGGCGGCCACAGCGATGGAGACACTGCTGCGAACAGCGACGAGGGAGCACTCGACCGTCCGCGACGCACTGCAGCCTCTGCTCCCTCCGCTGCACACCGGCGCCCGTCTGCGCTCGCCGTGAGCACGTCCGGGCACGAGCTGTGCATCTGCTTGCCGGTACGCACAGGCCTCGCGATGTGCCCACCGGCCAGTGGAGAGTGCGCTAACGAGGTCACGAGCTGGGGCGCGCGCGGCAGGGCTTCGACGCCAGATGAGGGACACAGGCGCAAACGGGGTGGACGACGAGGCTTGCGCGATGGAGACGCCACCTGTCTGCTGTGTCGTTTGTGGCGAAGGAGACGAATCTGGTCCCATCCAGCACTGCGACTTTTGCGATACGGCCTTTCACGTTGACGTTTGTGCGGTAGACTTGGGTCTCGAGATTGACACTCGCCGTCTCGGAGACATTGGACCCTGTCTGGCTTGCAAGATCCACGCTAATGACGAGAGACGCCGTTCCTTGAGTCTTCGTCGCACCGCGGCGCTGCCACCAGGCGGATCGCGCCCTGTGGGGACCGCTGGTCGTTGAAGAAGGCTGGGCACGCCGCCATACACAGAAGCGTGCGGTTGGAGGTTGGAGGGCGTCACATCACTGGGTGGCGTGTGAGGGAGCCGTGTGACTGTTTGTGGCTTTATATGCCACGTGGGTCTTGAGTGGCGCATGAGCTCTCGCGCAAGGCCAGCGCGCCACCATCCCGTAGTCCGTAGCGGCACTACGCACTGTCGCATGTTACACGCGTAGCCCCGTGCGCGTGCGCGGAGCCGCGGGCTACCGTACGGCTGTAGAGCTCTAAGGTTCGGGCTCACACGAATGTTTGTTACATGTTAAATGAGCTTTGTGCGGGTCGGGCTACCGCGCAGGCAGTTTTGTGCGGGCCGTGCTACCGCAAGCGAAGGAGGGGTTGAAGTCGTACACGAGCCGCTTGGGCAAAAAGAGGCGGCGGCTCACAAACACAACGCTCCCACACTAGGCGAGGGCCGAACGTTACACCTGTTGTGCGTGCGACCAGTTGGCACTCACTGTACAATGCCTTCCGAGCTTGATGCGCAGCGCTCAGGCCATGACGTCGCCACGCTCGCTGCGCAGCCCTCGCGACTGGATGGCGTGCTCACGCCTTTGCAGCTCCCGCAACTACCGTCGCTGCAGCAGCACTCACAACCGCCGCCGCAGACAGAGCTGCAGGTGTATGTGTACCACAGCCGCCACACCCATGCGCCTGCACCCAACCCTCTCCACACCCGCGTACGCACAGCCCGCCGGCGACGCGAGCGCCGACGACGAGGCGGTGCGCGCGCTCCTCGGTACGCACTTTGAGCGCGGCGACACGGAGGACTACGTGCAGCTCAAGGACGTGGCGGCGCTGCTCGGGGCGCACCATCCCGACTGCCACGCGCGGCTGTGCCTCAAGGCGGGCACGCTCGTGGCGAGTAACGAGGCCCTGGCGGTGGCGGTGTCGCGTGTGCTCGGCCGCAAGGTGCGCAACAAGCAGGTGACCTTGCCGGGCCAGGTGAAGGCGCGGGCCCCGATTCGGGGCTTTCGCAAGGTGTGTGACCCCCGACCCCGAGGCTACCCCGAGGCTACCCCGAGGTTTCGCCCCGTGGCGTCGGCTGGTGACGCCCCTAGTGCAGCCCTCCACGCGCTGAGCGCTCTGTTGTGTGTGTCAGGTCGTCGCAGGAGCAGACGGAGCAGAGAAAGCCGACGAAGCAGACGGAGCAGAGAAAGTCGACGAAGCAGACGGAGCAGGCGGCGAGCCGCGCGCGGCCAAGGCGCCGCGGCTTGACCCCGCCGTGGAGCTGGAGGCGCTCCGCCGGCGCGTGCACGCGCTCGAGCACGAGAACGAGCGGCTGCGCGGCGCGGCGGCGGGGGTGCTGGGTGCGGCAACGGCGGTGCGGAGCTCGCCCTCGAGCAGCGAGGGCACGGTCGACGCACCGGCCGCCCCGCTTGACGGTGCCGATAAGCCGCGGCCGCTGCGTGGGCATGGCCTGCGCGGTGCGCAGATCCGCTGCCGGCCCTCGCACGCCGTCGGCACGATCGTCGCGCGCTGCGAGGCCTTTGACCCAATCGGCGAGGCGTACGCGCTGGTCGACGCACTCGGACGCCGCCACTCGGTGCGCCTGCACGGCCCGGGCAGCCTGCGCTTCGAGCTCGTCGCCGCGGCGCCGCGCTTTCGCATGCAGCGGGACGTCGCGTGCGGCCTCTGCGAGGACGCCGGCGCGACGTGGCGCACCGCGTGCTGCCGACACGCGATCTGCGGTGCGTGCCTCGGCGGCATCGAGAGGCAGCGCGCCGAGTTTGACCGCTCGGTCGCCATCGCACCGCCGCCGAGCGGCAGAGCGTGCCCATTTTGCGGTCAGGTCGACGAACAGGTGAGCGGCGCAGCCGACATGAGCGGCGCGGTCCCTCGGCCCAGGCTGCGCGTGTCGCGGCCCCTCCACCGCCCCCCCGTGCGCATTTGCGTCGACCGCGCCCACCAGGCGGTGGTCCCCGTGTGACCACACGGCGACGCACCACCGGCGCCCGATCGCGGGGACGAGCGCATCGAGGTCGGCGAAGCGGTCGCGTCGGCGGTCGACGCGGCAGATGCGGCCGGTGCGGCTGACGCGGACACACTGCGATATGTTCCCCCACGCGCCACCACCGGTGCCGAGCAAGGCGTAGCGCCAGCGCTGTTTTGGGGCGAGTTAAGCGGCGAGGGCGATCAGTGTCGAAACCCAGCCTCATGCCTCGAGTAACGGTAACCAACAAAGGTGGTTGGTAGGTGTTTGGGCATGGAAGTAGAAGAATATGGTATGGAAAAGGTGTCCCCTGGGTCTCACAGGGTGAGCGTGCAATCGCGGGCAACGCGAGAGTCCACCGTTCACACCTAACACAAGGCAACCCAAACAGCTGCTTCGGCCCGCAACCAACTACTGTACTCCGAGTACTCGAGGGAGTACGACTCTGCCCCTGGCACATGACGGCATACTCTGCGACCACGCTCGTCGCGACCGTCGCCCTCGGGGCGCTGCTTGGGGCCCTACACCCCCGTGCGGGCGCCGCGCTGATGACCAGCTTCGTCGCCCTGTGCACCTACGGCGCCGTGCAGCCCGCACTCCTGCTCATCCTCGGTGGCCTGCTGGCACAGACACTGAGCTCGCCGACGGTGCGCGCCCCACCAGCCCCTTCGAACGCGCGTTGCCCGCGATGCTGAGCCGGCCAACGGCGGCCCTCTGCCACCGGGGCTGTTTACGCTCCCGAGTGTCGTTCCTGAACGCCATGGTGGCTCCTCGCAGTCAACGGGCATTGCGGAGCCCACGAGCGACCGCGACGAGGCCGGATCCAGCTCGGGAAGCCA